>ENA-UOJC01000316-UOJC01000316.1-human-gut-metagenome-genome-assembly--contig:-C104-NODE-316-length-87962-cov-10.203203_pt1 | contig 87962 bp, 75 predicted proteins | sample MGYA00242339_ERZ723886 | MGnify/ENA metagenome assembly ERZ723886 | reverse complement strand
GGAGGGAGAGGGCGGGAGACAGACGGCGCCCTACTGTGTTTTCACCAACCGGTAGGGGCGGCGCCCCGATGACCCGCAGGCCTTACCCTCGCTCGAACGAGAGATACCGCGTGCCCTGAAAGGTGAGTTTGCCGCTGTCCCCCTCGGCAAGCATGCCGTATTCGCTGCCCGAGACGCCGAGCTCCATGCGGTCGCCGCTCTCAAACTCAAAGGTGGCATAGTACCATGTGGAGCTTGTCGTGTGCATATGCCCGTTTGCGCTGTGATGATGCCCGTGACTGACGCTCGTCCGCTTCGAGACGACCTTTGCGGGCACGGTGATGCGCGGGGAGTTGTTGTTCTTATGCCACTCGCCGATGCCGCGCACAAAGGTCACGACAAATACGATTAGAATAATGCCGAAAACGATAAAGAAAAGAAACGGAAATACACTTGCCGTAACCGAAAAACCATCCATATTGTCAAACCTCGCTGTCTGTGTTTTATATTCTGCTTATTTAACGGTCGCCGCGGCGTTTTTCGCAGAGGTCTCACGCAGATATTGCTCTGCGGCGGTGGCGGCTGCCGCGCCGTCGGCAGCCGCGGTCACGATCTGCCGCAAGGGCGTGGTGCGCGTGTCGCCCGCGGCGAAGACGCCGGGGCAGGTGGTGTGCGTATCTGCACCCGCGCGGATATAACCGTTTTCATCCAGTTCGACCAGATCGGCAAACGCTGCATTATCCGCCGCAAGCCCGACGGCGACGAAGACCGCCGAGACCGGAATCTCGCGCTCGCCGTGCGGCGTGCCGACCAGAATGCCCTCCACACGGTCGCCGCCGCGAATCTCCGTGACGGTGGAGGACGACAGAAATTCAATCTTCGGCTCGTCATGCAGCCGCTCGACAAGGCGCGCCTGCGCGCGGAAATCCGCGCGGCGGTGAATCAACCACACATGCGGACAGATGCCCGCAAGATAGAGCGCATCCTCCAGCGCGGTGTTGCCCCCGCCGACGACCGCCACATCCCGCCCGCGGAAGAACGAGCCGTCACAAACCGCGCAATAGGAGACGCCGCGGTGCGCAAGGCATTCCTCGCCCGGTACGCCGAGGTGACGGCGCACCGCGCCCGTGGCGAGCACCAGCGTGCGCGCGTCGTAGGTCGTCTTCCCCGCTGTCAGGCGGAAGGCGTCGGCGGTCTTCTCCGCTGCCTTGACGCGCCGCTCAACGAGTGTTGCACCGAGGGCAAGCATCTGATCCCGCATGGCGGACGCAAGCGCCGCGCCCGAAGTGCCGGGCAACCCCGGATAGTTTTCGATCTCAGGGGTGAGGATCATCTGCCCGCCGCAGACCTCCCCCTCAAACACAAGCGCGGACAGCCCCGCGCGGCAGGCGTAAATCGCTGCGCTCATCCCTGCGGGTCCTGCGCCGACAATCGCAATATCGTACATTTTGCCTCCGAATATAACTTTTTTCCGTGAAAATCTCGTGAAAACACGCCGCATCGGCGCATTTTGTGGTACAATAAGACCGAACCCGAAGAAACAGGAGGTTTTTCACATGGGAATCATCAAACTGAACGAATCGAATTTTGATACCGAAATCAAAGCCTATGCAGGCATCGCGCTGATCGACTTCTATGCCGACTGGTGCGGTCCCTGCAAGATGGTCTCTCCTATTGTGGACGAGATCGCCGAAGAATATAACAACTACAAGATCTGCAAGGTCAACGTGGACGAAGCGCCCCGCCTTGCCGAGCAGTTCTCGGTCATGAGCATCCCGACGCTGGTCGTGATGAAAAACGGCGAGATCGCCGACACGCACATCGGGCTTGCCTCAAAGGGCAGGATTCTCGACATGCTGGAAAGCGCGGAATAAGTCGATTCCAAAATTGCAGGGCATTTGCCCTGCAATTTTTCAGTCTGCGGATAAATCTAAGGCTTCCCTCTTGGGGGAAGGCTCGGGACAACCTGCCTGCAAAACTCCCTCAGTCGCTGACGCGCCAGCTCCCTCACCGAGGGAGCTATATGAACTTTCAAATTGGTTTCAGCCCTGTTCGCGGTCCTTTTCGATCAGGATCTTAAGCGCCTCGACTGCCATGCGGACGGCAAGGTCGGTATCCTCGTCGCGCACGCCGAGATCATCCATGCCCGCCGCCTTGCGCTCCTGATTCCACACGACGTGGAAGATGCCGCCGCAGCGCGCGCCGAGCGAATCCGACACGACAAACTGCGTGGCGCTCTCCATCTCGCTGCACAGCACGCCGAGACGGCGGTATGCCTCCCAGCGATCGAGCAGCTGGCGGGCAATCGGCATCCGCTCGGGCGAATGCTGCCCATAGAACGAATCCTTACTCTGCACCACGCCGGTGTGGAAGCGGCAGCCTTCCTCCTCCGCCGCCCAGACGAGCGCCTGCGTCACGGAAAAGTCCGCCACGGCGGGGTATTCGGGCGGCGCATACTCATGGCTGGTGCCGTCCTGCCGGACAGCGCCGGTGGCGATGACGAGATCGCCCGCGCGCACCTTTAAATCAATGCCGCCGCAGGTACCGACGCGGATGAAGGTATCTGCGCCGAGCGCAAACAGCTCCTCGATCGCGATCGCGCTGGACGGTCCGCCGATGCCGGTGGAGCAGACGCTGACCTTTTCGCCGAGCAGCGTGCCGGTATAGGTTGTGTATTCGCGGTTCTGCGCAACGAAGACCGCATCATCGAAATATGCCGCGATCTTCTCGCAGCGCCCGGGATCGCCGGGCAGGATCACATATCTGCCGACATCGCCTTCGCCGCAGCGGATATGATATTGCAGTTCACTTTCCGGTACCATACAAGTGTCCTCCTCAGAGATATTCTTTGCCGAAGCTGTAGGGCAGGATGTCGCCGAGCGTCAGCTCGAGCATACCGTCCTCACCGTCTGCCACATAGACCGGCATATCGAGCGTGCAGAACTCGCGCATCACCTGCCGGCAGACGCCGCAGGGATAGAACGGCTCACCGAGCACACCGTCCTTGCCGCCCGCAACCGCGATGGCGGCAAATTCCCGATGTCCTGCCGTCACAGCCGTGCCGAACGCCGCGCGCTCGGCGCAGATGGTGGGCGTGAACGCCGCATTCTCGATGTTGCAGCCGGTGAAGACCTCGCCGCTTTTGGTGAGCAGCGCCGCGCCGACATAACACTTGGAATAGGGCGCGTAGGCGCGGGTCATCGCCTCTTTGGCAAGGCGCATCAGTTCGTGTTTGTCCATGTTCATCCGAGCAGTGCCTCCTTCATGCTTTCACCCGCATTCGGGTTCGGCACGCAGAAGATGTCGGCAACGGTGGCGCCGATGTCGGCAAAGGTCGTGCGCGTGCCGAGGTTGCCGGGGCGCACGGCGTCACCCGCCGCGAGAAGCGGCGTGTATTCGCGGGTGTGATCCGTGCCGGTAAAGCCGGGATCGCAGCCGTGGTCGCCCGTGATGAGCAGCAGGTCGTCCGGGCGCATCTTCGCGCGGAAGTCGCCGAGCCACGCGTCAAACGCGGCGGTCGCGGCGGCATAGCCGTCAATGTCGCGGCGGTGTCCGTACACCATATCAAAGTCCACGAGGTTGACAAAGGCAAAGCCGCGGAAGTCGCGGTCGAGCAGTGCCATGGTTTTCTCTATGCCGTCCGCATTGCCCGCGGTCTTGATCGCGTCGGTCACGCCCTGCCCTGCAAAAATATCGCTGATCTTGCCGACCGCGATGACGTCAAGCCCCGCGCCCTTCAGAAGATCAAGCGTGGTCTTGTGCGGCGGCACAAGCGCAAAGTCGTGGCGGCGCGTGGTGCGTTTGAACGGGTATTCCCCCTCAAACGGACGCGCGATGATCCGCCCGACACCGTACTTCCCCTGACAGATCCCGCGTGCGATCTCGCAGTCGCGGTACAGCTCCTCAATCGGCACAACGCTCTCGTGCGCCGCAATCTGCAAAACGCTGTCCGCCGAGGTATAAACGATCAATTTGCCGGTCTCGATGTGTTCCCTGCCGTAATCGGCAATCACCTGCGTGCCGGAATAGGGCTTGTTGCAGAGAATGCCGCGCCCCCAGGCGGCGGAAAGTTTCTCAAGCAGTTCCTCCGGAAATCCATCCGGGAACGTGGGCATGGGACTCTCCGAAATGACGCCGCACATCTCCCAGTGCCCGATGATGGTATCCTTGCCGCGGGAGCGCTCGGTCATGCGGGCATACGCGCCGGTCGGGGCAGGAATGCCACCCTCGATGCCGTCAATGTTGAACAGCCCGAGCTTCTTCATATTCTCCGCCGAGAACTTCGCCGAGCGGCGGATGGAACCGAGCGTATCTGCACCCGCGTCGCCGAAATCGGCGCTGTCTGGTGCCGTGCCGATGCCGAAGCTGTCCAGCACGATCAGAAATACACGTTTCATAAACTGCCTCCTGTATAGTATGAAAGGCGATGCAAAAAGTTTTATTTGTTTTCGCAGAGCATGCGGATCAGCGAACTTGTGCCGAGGCGGTCGGCGCCGAGATCGAGAAAATGCTCCGCGTCCGCCACGCTCTTGATGCCGCCCGCCGCCTTGATGCGGATGCCGCGGACATGACGCGCAAACAGCTCGATGTCCGCAAAGGTCGCGCCGCCGGTGGAAAAGCCGGTGGAGGTCTTGATATAGTCCGCGCCGCTCGCCGACACGATCTCACACATTCTGATCTTTTCGTCCTCGGTGAGCAGGCAGGTCTCGATGATGACCTTGAGAATTTTGCCGCGGCACGCCTCGCGCACGGCGCGGATCTCGTCCGCCACCGCGTCATAGTTGCCCGCCTTGAGGTCGCCGAGGTTGATGACCATATCGATCTCGTCCGCGCCGTTGTTCACGGCATCCTCGGTTTCATAGACCTTGACCGCCGTGGTGTTGTACCCGTTCGGGAAGCCGATGACCGTGCAGATCTTCACGCGCCCCTTTGCATACGCCGCCGCATGGGCGACAAAAGACGGCGGAATACAGACCGACGCCGTCTGATACCGGATGCCTTCATCTATAATTTTATCAATATCCGCTGTGGTTGCTGTGGGCTTCAGCAGGGTGTGATCGACATGCGAGAGGATCTCGCTGTCGTCGTATTTTCTCATTTCCGCCATGGTTTTATCCTCCGTTTTGTCTGTTCTGCCTAAAGTGTACCACAAAGCCGAAAATAAGGCAATCATTTTTGAAAAAATTTTGACTTTTCGGCTTGACTTGACGCCGCTTTTGTGCTATATTCAAACCATCCAAACAAAAGGAAAACGAAAAAGTGGCAAGCAAGATTCTGAACAGCGTTTATGCATACTTTTACTTTAGCTTTATCTATTTTACGGATAAGGCTTGTTTTGCTGTTCAAAATTCTGCGGTATCTGCGCACTGATTTCATTTGTGCCTACACAGGGTTTGCGGCAAACAAGCTGCAAACCCTTCTTTTGTTTTAATCAAAAAAATTTTTATCATACAGGAGACCAAAACCATGATCGTTATTCTCAAGCAAAATGCAGACCCCGCCCAGCTGAACCAGCTCGAAAACTTCATCCACGGAATGGGACTTGAAATCCACAAATCCCAGGGCGAAAACTCCACCATTCTCGGTCTTGTCGGCGACACGTCGAAGATCGACATCGACATGATCGGCGCGCTCGACATCGTGGAAAACGTCAAGCGCATCCAGGAGCCGTACAAGAACGCAAACCGCAAGTTCCACCCCGCAGACACGGTGGTGGACGTCGGCGGCGTGAAGATCGGCGGCGGCAACTTTGCCGTGATCGCAGGTCCCTGCTCGGTGGAATCCGAGGCGCAAATCTGCGAGGTCGCGGCAGACGTCAAAGCAAGCGGCGCAAAGCTGCTGCGCGGCGGCGCGTTCAAGCCCCGCACCTCGCCCTACTCCTTCCAGGGTATGCGCGGCGAGGGCATCAAGCTGCTGCTGGAAGCCAAGGCGAAGACCGGGCTGCCGATCGTCACCGAGATCATGGACATCTCGCAGCTGCCGCTGTTTGACGAGGTCGATCTGATTCAGGTCGGCGCGCGCAACATGCAGAACTTTGAGCTGCTCAAGGAGCTGGGACACACGAGAAAGCCGATCCTGCTCAAGCGCGGACTTGCCAGCACGATCGAAGAGCTGCTGATGAGCGCCGAATACATCATGGCGGGCGGCAACAGCCAGGTCATCCTCTGCGAGCGCGGCATCCGCACCTTTGAGACGGCGACCACGCGCAACACGCTGGATCTCTGCGCGATCCCCGTGCTCAAGGAGCGCACGCACCTGCCGGTCATTATTGACCCGAGCCACGCAACCGGTGTTGCACGCCTGGTCAAGCCGATGTGTATCGCGGCAACCGCAGCGGGCGCGGACGGTCTTATCGTGGAAGTGCACAACGACCCCGCACATGCGCTCTGCGACGGCAAGCAGTCGCTCACGCCCGAGCAGTTTGACGATGTGATGCACTGCGTGGAAGCCATCCGCCCCTACGCATACAAGTTCAACTGATCCGCGCAAAACGGATTTGAAATTCCGCCGCGTTTCATGTATAATAAAGACAAAAAGACCAATGGGAGAAAACGACAAGCCATGAACATTTTCATCTGCGGGCTCGGGCTGATCGGCGGTTCGATCGCCAAAGCCGTCAAGGCACATACTTTTCATACCGTCATCGGCTGCGACCGCGATAACGCGGTCTGCCGCGCGGCGGTCGCCGAAGGCGCGATCGACCGCGCAGGGAGCGCTGGCGACCTTGCAAGCTGCGATCTTGTGCTCGTTGCGCTCTACCCGGACGCGGCGGCAGCCTTTGTCGCAGACAACCTTTCAAAGTTCAAGCCGGGTGCGATCCTCGTGGACACCTGCGGCATCAAATCCGAGGTGGCGGCGAAGATCGCGGCGACCGTCAGGGGCAGCGGCATCCGCTACATCGGCGGACACCCGATGGCGGGCACCGAGCGCAGTGGGTTTGAAAACTCGTTCGGCGACCTGTTTGCGGGTGCGTCCATGATCCTTTGCCCCGAATACTGTGACGACGAAAAGGCGCTGAAGACCGTCTCGGACTTCTTTCTTGAGATCGGCTTCGGGCGCATCACGCTGAGCAGCTGCGCCCACCACGACGAGGTGATCGCATTCACCTCGCAGCTGGCGCATGTGGTGTCGAGCGCGTACATTCACGGTCGGCTCTCCACCGAGTACAGCGGCTTCTCCGCAGGTTCGTTTGCGGATATGACGCGCGTGGCGCGCCTGTCTGCCGACATGTGGACCGAGCTGTTCTTTGAGAACGGTGCAAACCTCTCCGACGCCATCGGCGAGCTGATCGACAACCTGCAAAAGTACAAGACGGCGCTCGACACCGGCGACCGTGCGGCGATGCATACCCTGCTTGCCGAGGGCAACGCGCGCAAGATCGAGTCCGAGAAGCTGAGCACCCCGAAGGAAGGGACGAAAACATGCTGACCATCACGGTCCCGACAAAGATTCCCTATGACGTGCAGATCGGAGGCGGGCTGCTCGACGGCGTCGGCACGAAGATCCGCGCCCTCACCAAAGCCGTGCGCGTGATGCTCGTCTCGGACGACATCGTCGCTCCGCTCTACGGCGCGCGCGTGCGCGCGTCGCTCTACGGCGCGGGCTTTGCGGTATCCGAATTTGTCTTTGCAAACGGGGAGGCGCAGAAGCGGCTCTCGACCTTGGAGGGTGTGCTGGAGCAGCTTGCCGCCGCACATTTTACGCGCAGCGACCTTGTGGTTGCCCTCGGCGGCGGCGTTGTCGGCGACCTTGCGGGCTTTGCCGCGGCGGTCTACGCGCGCGGCATCGACTATGTGCAGATCCCGACCACCCTGCTCGCGGCAGTGGACTCCTCGGTCGGCGGCAAAACGGCGGTTGACCTTGCGCACGGCAAGAACCTCTGCGGCGCGTTTCATCAGCCGCGCGCCGTTTTCTGCGACACCGACACACTGCGCACGCTCACGCCGCATCAGGTGCGCGACGGGCTTGCAGAGATGCTGAAATATGGTGTCATCTGCGACGCCGCGCTGTTTGACCGGATCAAAAACTATAAGCACGAAGATATAGCGGCGCTGATCGCACGCTGCGTGGAGATCAAACGCGACGTGGTCGCCGAGGATGAGTTTGACCGCGGCAGACGCGCCCTGCTCAACCTCGGGCACACGGTCGGGCATGCGATCGAGGCGGCAAGCGGCTTTGCCGTGACGCACGGGCACGCCGTGGCGGCGGGCATGGGTGTCATCGCCCGCGCCGCGGAGGCAGGCGGCATCGCCGCGCCCGGTACGGCGGCGCGCATCGACGCGGCGCTTGCCGCGCTCGGGCTGCCGTGCGGCACGGAATTTGACATTGCGACGCTCGCCCCGCTGATGCAGGGCGACAAAAAGGCGGACGGCACGGCGATCTCGCTGATCCTGCCCCGCGCCGTCGGCGACTGCATCGTCCGCCGCATGGACATGGATGCGGCGGCGGCGCTTGTCGCAAAGGGACTGTAAGATGGATATTTACGTTGCAAACCGACCGCTTGCCGGCAGCATCCGCGCGATCTCGTCCAAGTCGGACGTCCACCGCTTTCTGTTTGCGGCAGCGTTGGCAGGCGGACACGCATCGGTGAACTTTACCACGCTGTCGGACGACATTGCCGCCAGCATTGCGGCGCTGCGCGCGCTCGGCGCGGGCATCACGCTCTCCGGCGCGGACGGCAGCTACACAGCCGAAATCGACGGCATTGTCGAACCACAGAAAAACGCGCTGCTCGACGCTGCCGAATGCGGCACGACGGCGCGGCTGCTCCTGCCGGTCGCAGCGGCGCTCGGCGGCGGCTTTACGCTCACCGGCAAACCGGGGCTGGCGGCGCGCCCGTTTGACGCGCTGTGCGCGGCGCTTGCCGCACACGGCGTGCAGCTTGACCGCGACCGTCTGCCCATCACGGGGCACGGCAGGCTGCAAAGCGGCGTTTACACCATCCGCGGCGATGTCAGCTCGCAGTATATCAGCGGTCTGCTCTTTGCCCTGCCCCGCCTTGCGGGCGACAGCGAGATCAGGCTGACCACGCCGCTCGTCTCGGCAGGCTATGTGGATATGACGCTCGACACGCTTGCGCGCTTCGGTGTGCGGGTCGAAAAGACAAAAACCGGCTTTTTCATCCCCGGCGGACAGACCTTCACCCCGGTGTGCAGCTACATTGCCGAGGGCGACTGGTCAAACGCGGGCTACTTCCTCGCGGCAGGCGCGCTCGGCGGAAACGTCACCGTAACGGGGCTTTCCGCGGACAGCCGTCAGCGCGACCGCAGGCTGCTCGATCTGCTCATGCAGGCGGGCGCCGCCGTCACACGGCATCCGAACGGCAGCATCACGGTATCGGGCGGCAGTCTTCGCGGCATTGACGCGGACGGCGAGGACATCCCGGACGCGCTGCCGATGCTGGTCGGCGTACTGGCGACGGCAGCGGGCGAGAGCTGCATCACGGGCGCTGCGCGCCTGCGGCTCAAAGAGAGTGACCGCATTGCCACCACGGCGGCGATGCTGACCGCGCTCGGCGGCGATGTGACCGCCCGTGCGGACGGCTTTGCCGTGCGGGGCGCGCGCCTCGGCGGCGGCATTGTCGATGCGGCAAATGATCACCGCATCGCCATGACGGCGGCGGTGCTTGCCGCCGCGACCGAGGATGGCGTCACGATCCGCGGTGCGGAAGCCGTAAACAAATCCTACCCCACTTTTTTTGAAGATCTACAGAAGCTCGGAGGAGAAACAAATGTCGTCACGCATGGGTAATACCGTCACGGTCGAGGTCTTCGGCGAATCGCACGCGCGTGCGATCGGCATGACGCTCGAAGGCATTCCCGCCGGTGTCCGCATCGACGAAGAAAAACTGCACGCCTTTATGGCGCGGCGCGCGCCCGGCAGAGACGCAACCGCCACCGCGCGGCGCGAGGCGGACCTTCCGCAGTTTCTCTGCGGCGTCGTAGACGGTGTGACCACCGGCGCGCCGATCACCGCGATCATTGAGAACACCAACACCCGCTCGGCGGACTACAGCGCGCTCTGCACCCGTCCGCGCCCCTCGCACGCCGACTATGCGGCGTATGTCAAATACGGCGGGCACAACGACCTGCGCGGCGGCGGACATTTCTCCGGTCGTCTCACCGCGCCCCTCTGCATCGCGGGCGGCATTGCCCTGCAAATACTGGAGGCGCACGGCATCACAGTGGGCGCACATATCGCGCGCATCGCCGGGGTTACGGACGTTCCCTACGATGCGGAAAATCTGACGGCGGCGACGCTCTGCGCGGCGGCAGGCAAAGACTTTCCCACCCTCTCGGATGAGGCGGGTGCCGCCATGCGCGACGCGATTCTCGCCGCGAAGGCGGACGGCGACTCAGTCGGCGGCGTCATCGAATGCGGCGCGACAGGGCTTCCCGCAGGGCTCGGCGAGCCGATGTTTGACGGCATGGAAAACCGCCTTGCGGCGGCGCTCTTCGGCATTCCCGCCGTGCGCGGCGTGGAATTCGGCGCGGGCTTTGCCGCCGCCGACCTGCGCGGCAGCGAACACAACGACCCGTTTTACTTTGCAGACGGCAAAGTGCGCACCAGATGCAACAACAGCGGCGGCATCCAGGGCGGCATCACCAACGGCATGCCCCTGCTGCTGCGCACCGCCTTCAAGCCCACCCCCTCGATCGCAAAGGAACAGGACACGGTCGATCTTGCGACCGGAGAGAACGTGAAGCTGTCCATTGTCGGACGGCACGACCCCTGCGTGGTCGTGCGCGCCGTTCCGGTGGTGGAGGCAGTCACGGCGCTCGTTCTGCTGGACGTCCTGCGCGAGGACGGCAGACTCTGAACAACCGCAATCTGAAAATATGATAGAAACAGAGGACAAAACAATGGATCTTACGGAACTGAGACAGAAAATCGACGCACTGGACGACAGCATCCGCGATGCCTTTCTCGAAAGAATGGCGATCTGCGCCGACATTGCCGCCTACAAAAAAGAAAACGGCCTTGCCGTGGCACATCCCGGGCGTGAGCGCGAGATCGTGGCGCGTCTGACAAAAGACATGGACGCCGACATGGCGACCTACTTCAAGATCTTCTACAGCGGGCTGTTTGAAGTCTCTCGCGCCTACCAAACCAAGAAGACCGCGGATGTAGGCAGACTCTCGGATATGATCCATAAGGCAATGGAGACGACGCCCGCGACCCTGCCGGTCACCTGCACGGTCGCCTGCCAGGGCGCGGAGGGCGCTTACTCGCAGCTGGCTGCCGAGAAGCTGTTCTCCATCCCGAGCATCCTGCATTTCGGCACGTTTGAGGGCGTGTTCAACGCCGTCGCAGGCGGACTCTGCCGCTACGGTGTGCTGCCGATCGACAACAACCTGCACGGCTCGGTCACCGAGGTCTATGACCTGATGAAGAAGCACAAGGTCTATATTGTGAAAAGCGTGAAGCTGCGCGTGGATCACTCGCTCGTCGCCCGCCCCGGCGCGACGCTCTCCGGCATCCGTGAGATCGTGTCGCATCCGCAGGCGCTCGGGCAGTGCCGCAGCTTCCTCGATTCGCTCGGCAAGGACGTGAAGATCACCGAGTGCGAAAACACCGCCGTCGCCGCCAAGACCGTCGCCGAGAGCGGCAGAACCGACATCGCCGCGATCGCAAGCTCCGCCTGCGCATCGCTCTACGGGCTTGTCGAACTGCAAGCCTCGGTTGCCGACAGTGACAACAACCACACCCGCTTCATCGTCATCTCGAAGACGCTTGAGATCTATCCGGGCGCCAATAAGACCAGCATCATGTTCACCTTGCCGCACACACCGGGTTCGCTCTTCTCCATCATCTCCAAGTTTGCCGCCCTCGGCGTCAACTTCTCGAAGATCGAGAGCCGTCCCATCCGCGGCAAGGACTTCGAGTACATGTTCTACCTCGATTTCGAGGGTTCGCTTGCCGACGAGGGACTGCTCAAGACACTTGACCTGTTCGACGCGGAGTACCCGGGCGGCACCTTCCTCGGCAGCTACAGCGAGAGCTGACCACCATGGGCGAACAGAAGTATTACCTGCTCGGCGGCACACTCGGGCATTCGCATTCGCCGCGCGTCCATGCCGCCCTCGGCAACCCGGCGTATGCGCTGCACCCGCTGCCGCCTGAAGCACTGGAAGGCTTTCTCGCCGACCGCGACTTTGCGGGCGTGAACGTCACGATTCCCTACAAGCAGGCGGTCATGCCGCTGTGCGACGCGCTGGACGCAGCGGCGGTGGAGATCGGCGCGGTCAATACCATTGTCAACTGCGGCGGCAGGCTGTTCGGCTGCAATACCGACATCGACGGCTTTCTGTTTCTCTGCCGGGAGGCAAACATCCGTCTTGCGGGCAAAAAGGTGCTCGTCCTCGGCAGCGGCGGCACGTCTCACACAGTCTGCGCTGCGGCAAAGCGCAGCGGTGCGCGCGAAGTTGTGGTCGTCTCCCGCACGGGCGAGGTCAACTACGACAATGTACGCACCCTGCACGGCGACGCCGAGGTCATCGTCAACACCACGCCGGTCGGCATGTACCCGCACGCGGGCGAAAGTCCGCTCACGCTCGACGGCTTTGACCATCTCACGGGCGTGGTGGACGTGATCTACAATCCCCTGCGCACCGCGCTCGTGCTCGATGCCGAGCGGCGCGGTATCCCTGCGGCGGGCGGGCTCTCGATGCTGACGGCACAGGCAGCCGCCGCCGACACGCTCTTCCGCGGCAAGCGGCACACAGACGGCGAGATCAGCCGCATCGCGGCAAAGCTGCGGCGGGAGTTGAAAAACATCGTGCTGATCGGCATGCCCGGCTGCGGCAAAAGCACGGTCGGCAAACTACTTGCCGCAAAGGCCGGGCGGGCGCTTATCGATCTTGACGCGGAGATTGTGAAGCACGCGGGGATGCCGATTCCCGACATTTTTGCGAAGTTCGGCGAGGCACACTTCCGCGATCTGGAGACCAAAGTGACCAAAGAGGTCTGCGCCACCGGCGGCAAAATCATCGCCTGCGGCGGCGGCACGATCCTGCGCGCGGAGAACCGCGCGGCGCTGGCGCAAAACGGCTATGTGATCTACCTGCGCCGCGCCGTATCCAAGCTGGCGCGCGGCGGCAGACCCCTCTCCGCCGGAGACGGCGCAGTCGAACGGCTGTATAAAGAGCGCCGCGGCATCTACGAAGCGGCAGCCGACTGCATCCTCCCGGATGCGGACGGTGTGCAGATCGTCGCCGCACGCGCACTTACGGCATTCCGCCGCCACGGCGGCAAACCGGCAAAGCCGGGAAAGGAGAAACGCATGAAGCTGTTGATCATCAACGGACCGAACATCAACATGCTCGGCATTCGCGAACCCGGCGTCTACGGCAAGGAGACCTATGCCGACCTGCTTGAAAAGATCCGCCGTCATTGTACGGAAAAGCATGCGGAGGTCAAGTGCTTCCAGTCCAATCATGAGGGCGCGATCGTGGACGAGATCCAGGCGGCATACGGCAAGTTTGACGGCATCATCATCAATCCCGCTGCCTACACGCACACGAGCGTCGCCATTCTCGACGCGCTGAAGGCAGTCTCGATCCCCGCCGTAGAAGTACACATCTCGGATGTGAACACGCGCGAGGAATTCCGGCATTTCTCCTATGTTTCGCTCGCCGCGAAGAAGACCATCATCGGGCACGGCACAGACGGCTATCTCGAAGCCGTCGATTGGCTGCTGGAACAGAAGTAAAAGAAACGCTATATAAAAAGTAGGCAAAGCGAATCATTGCTTTGCCTTCTTTTTTTCATGCAGCCTGTTCGCGTCGGGAACGGGCTGCGATATGCCGCACATGCGCGCGGCGCGATATTTTCCTTCTCGGAAAGCGATATTGCAGACTTCGTTTGCAGCGATATTCTATTCGCCGAAAAACTCTCCGAATGCCACCCGGCGCACACTGCGTAGCCATATCACGCGCCGTCGGCGAATAGAACCGGTGCACTTTCTTTACTTAATACAATGTCTTTATAATATTCGGATATACGGCGAGCAGGTCGGCAAGCGTGGTGCGGCTCTCCGAACCGGGGTCGAGGATGCGGAAGTTTGCAGCGTCGAGCGCACCGCCCGTAAAGCCGTACACCACGACAAAGTGCGTGCTTCCGCTTTTCTTCTGCACATGCACGATCACAGGCTTTCCCGCAAGGAGCGCCGCGCGCATTGTGGCAAGCGCGGCATCGCCCCAGGTGTAGGATGCAGGCCAATAGATTGCGCCGCTTGCCGTAAACTGCTCGGATGCAAGGATGTCGGTCGGCGTGACAGTTTCGCCCGTGCGATAGCTCTCTGCCATGGCAAGCGCGGTGACGGCACAGCCGTGCGTAGAGACCTTCTCCCCGCTGCCCGGCAGGCGGCGCGACGCCCAGCGACTGTCGTACTGCTTGTAGGACGGGGCGGCGAGTGTCACGGCGTCGCTTCCTGCGGTCGGCGCGGCGATAACGAGATAATCGCGCGAAACATAGCCGACCCGCTCATCCGCCAGCAGAATCTGTGCAAAGTTTCCTTCCACGCCGAGAATGAGTACGGCGGAGCTATCCGGCAGGCTGTCAATGACTGCCGACGCCGTGCTTGCCGCCGCGCGGACATTGAGGTTGCCGCCGTGTGTGCGGACATAGCGCACCGCGAGATGCTGCTCCTCTATGTAGGCGGCGTAGACATACCCGCTTCCCCCGGCGTAGCCGATGCGCCACCAGTCACCGTTTTTTTCGTAGAGTGTGACGCTGCGCCCCGATTGCAGCTTTCCCCGCACCGCCGACGCGGTTGTGGGCGCACTGCGCACGTTGAGCGCACTGTTCACACGCACGGTGCCGCCGTCCAGCGCCGCCGCGCCGAGCGTCAGCACAGCCGATGCGCCAAACGCCGCAAGCATTCGTTTCAAATTCTTATTCATCATTCTGTCCTCCGAAGTTGTTGCAAGCCGCACAGTGGTGACAAAACGATGCGGAACTGGCTTGTTCTCACCTATTTTACCATATTTGCGCGGCAAAAGAAACCCTCAAAATCCGGCAAAAACATTGACAGCACACGGCAAAAACGGTACAATAAGGAAAATGCTATGAGGACAAAACGATGAAGATACAGAACATTGAAATTCCGCACGGGCTGTGCCTTGCGCCGCTCGCCGGAGTGAGCGACCGCGCGTTCCGCACGCTCTGCCGTACGCACGGCGCGGAATACCTGTGCAGTGAAATGGTCAGCGCGGCTGCCATCTGCTACGGCGACAAAAAGACCCCCGCGCTTGCCCGCTTTGACGAAACGGAAATGCCCATTGCCATCCAGCTCTTCGGGCACGACCCCGCCATGATGGCGGAGGCGGCGCGCCGCATTGCCACAGGGACGCTGGCGGAGGATGTGCGCATCCCCGCCGCCATCGACATCAACATGGGCTGCCCGGTGAAAAAGATTGTTTCCAACGGCGAGGGCAGCGCCCTGATGCGCACCCCCGCGCTTGCGGCCGAGATCGTGCGCGCGGTGAAAAGCGCCGTGCACCTCCCGGTCACGGTCAAGATCCGCGCGGGCTATGACGACACGCACAAGAACGCACCCGAGCTTGCAAAATACCTCGAGGACGCGGGTGCTTCGATGATCTGCGTGCACGGGCGCACACGCGAACAGATGTACGCCGGGCGCGCCGACCTCTCCGTGATCGCCGCAGTCAAGGCGGCGGTGCGCATCCCCGTCGTCGGCAACGGCGACATTTTCTCGGCGGAGGATGCGCGGCGGATGCTCCGCGAGACCGACTGCGACGGCGTGATGATCGCGCGCGGCGCGATGGGCAATCCGTGGATTTTTGACGAGCTGCGCGCCGACATCGACGGCGTCCCTTTCACGCCGCCCACCGACCGCGAGATCATCGACACGGCGGTCGAGCACCTCGACCTGATGTGCGCGGACAAGCCCGCCGCCGTCGCCGTGCGCGAGGCGCGCAAGCTGATTGCCTACTACATCCACGGCTTCCCCGGCGCTGCCGCCGCCCGCGGCGCCATCAACGCCGCCGAAACCGCAGAAGAAGTGAAAGCGATTCTGTATGGGTTGGTGTAAGATGCCACTGTCCCATATTCCCCGCCTGCGGCGTGAACACCTCATCCGTCACGGCGACGCTGCACCGTGCCACCTTCCCCCGCTGGGGAAGGCATGATTAGAACGCGCACGATTGCGGGCGACCAATGGTCATCCCCTACGGAGTTGGTGCACCTTTTGCACCATCCTGCAAACACCAACTGCTTTGACAAACAGCTCCCCGCACGAAACGTGCGGGGAGCTGTTCTTTTTTCTTTCTGTTCTTATTTCAGCTTGTTTTTGATGCTTTCGGGGACGCTGCCGGCAACGAAATTGCAGCGGCTGGTGGTCTCGGTGACCTCCATGTCGTATTTCTCTTGTTCCTCGGCGCTGAGCGGACGCCCGTACCGCAGGATGGCGATATATTCCGTGTCAATGTCCACAAAGACCGATGCAATCGGCACATAGACGCGCACGAGGTGCGGCAGCAGCGCTTCCGCCTCGGCGGCGGTGAGTTCTGCCGTCGGATAGCCGTCGGTCTCGTCGTGGCCTATCGCGTCAAAATCGGCATAGGTCCGGGCTGCCTCCGCCATCGGTTCCATGTCTGCGGCATCCGGTGCGCCGTCATCCGTCACACGCATCACAACCGCGCCGATCAGGTCGCCGCGTGCAGACTCGAACATCACGCCCTCTGCATCGGCACTCGCCCGCAGGAACGCGATCGTCTCCTGCATATCGGCATAGAGCGGCAGGTCATTCCAGACATTGTTCCAGGAGAAGTCCGATTCCGCGCCGTGCTCGTCCATAACATCCCAGATGTTAACTCTGCCGATGGGCGGCATGGACAGACGCTCGTAGTTCAGCGCGCCGATCTCGCGGCGGTAAATCTCCCAGAACGCCGCAAAATCAAATTGCAGGGTTGTGTTTTCATCGCCGACGGTGGTATCCGTGCGGACACTGTAGCTGCCCTGCGCGGCAAAAGTATCACAGGCGGTGAGCAACGCGTCCACCGCGCCGGAGTCGGCATACGCCCGCAGGAATTCCCGCGCGCCGTCCGTGCTCTTATACACATAATAGTTGCGCGCCACGGGAATGCCGAGCTTGGTGTGCAGCACGGTCTCCATATAGAAGCCGTCGTTATCCCCGCGCGTCCTGCCTGCAAGCGGCTGTTGGTTCGCTGCACGCTGATTTTCGATCAGCGTGCAGAGCGCTGCGATGGTCTCCGGGTCGGTGACGGTCGTGTTCCGGGCATATCGATCGAGGTTCACCTCGGCGCGCGTAACATCCTCCGCCTCGGGTACGCGATCGATGGTATGGAACACATCCAGACTCCATGCGGCGAAGAACAGCGCAAACGCGACCGCAAAGACGATCAGCCCGCGCCAACCTTTGAACATCGCCTTCGGTGACTTTTCCAGCACCGTATTGGCAAGCAGGAAGGAGAGCAGCCCGCCGCTGACGAACCCGAAGATGATCCAGCCGCCGCCCGAGACCGCCTCAAAGAACAGCCCCGCATAAACGGTGACGATGAAGACCATCAGGTATTTCAGCACGCTGCCGAGCTTGGCAAACACAATGGGCTTCTCCGCATTCTCCACCGCGCGGCGGCGATAGATGCAGAGCGCACCGAAGAGCAGCAGCACAACCGCCAGCACGGCACATACCGTAGGAACGGCGGCAAAGCCGTCGTCAAAATGTGCCGCAGCATAGTACACCGGGCAGAGCCACTTGACAAAGGGCAGCTCATAATAATAATCCTGCGCAAAGTACGGCGAATACAGTCCGCGCAGCATGAGCAGCCCGGCATAGAGCGCAAGCGGATAGAAGGTCATCACAAGGCTCATGAGCACCTGAATGACGCTGCTGCCCGAGAAGCTGCCCGCAAAGACGGTGATGGCATAGGCGACGAGAAACCAAAGCAGATTCTTTGCAAAATAGAGGAAGAAGGAGCCGAACACGGCGCCATCCGCGCCCTTTGCCCCGAGCACGGCGAGCGTGAAGACGAGGCTTAGCAGCGTGCCGAGCGCCGCGCAGCAAAGCGAGGTGACGATGCTTGTCGTGTAGAGCGTCTCCCGCTTCTGCGGCAGGGCGTGCCAGAAGTAGGCGCTGCGCCGCCGCATCATGTAGCCGCAGGTGACCACGCCGAAGTAGACGCCGAGTATCAGGGCAAGTGCGAGATTCAGCCCAATCGTGCTCTGCACGCAGTTTGTCTGGCGTGCAAGCAGCTCGGCGGCGGTATAAAACGACTCTTTCGCATCCGGCAGCGCCATCATCAGCGGCACGGCGAGCGTGAAGAAGCCGGCAAGAAAGGCAATCAGCACATGCGGCATTCTGCGGCGCACGGTATTGCCGAACAGTTTGGTGTCGAGCAAACACTCAGAAGACAACCTTTGCATAATCATACCCCCTCTCCTCCATTTCGCTGATGAAGATCTCCTCCAGCGTCAGCGGGATAATCTCATAGAATTCCGGATGCAGCGTCTCGATCTTCGCGCGCACATCCGCCTCGCTGCCGCGCAGGACAGCGGTAACCATGCTGCCGCGCTGTTTGAACGAAACCGTGCCGAGCGATGCGATGCGCTCCGGCGGCAGCGCCTCCCGGAAGACCGCCTGCACCGTGTGGATATTCTCCTTGAGGGCGTCCAGCTCACTCTCAAACAGGATGCCGCCCTTGTGGAGAAGTCCGATGTGATCGCAGATGTCCTCCAGCTCCCGCAGGTTGTGCGAGGCAATGACGGCAGTCAACCCGCGCTTTGCCACCGCGTCGGCAAGGACACGCTTAACCAGCTGGCGCATGACCGGATCGAGCCCGTCAAAGGTTTCGTCGCAGAGCAGATACCGCGGCATGGCGGAAAGCCCGAGCAGAATTGCCGCCTGCTTCTGCATGCCCTTGGAATAGGTTGCGATCTTCCGGCTGCGCGGCAGCGCAAACAGGTCGGACAGCCGCTTATATTCTTCTGCGGAGAAGCCCGCATACGCCGCGGCGTAGAGCCGTGCCATGTCGTCCAATGTGGCGGCGGGCAGGAAATACTGCTCGTCGGACAGATAGACGATCTCATTTTTCAGCGGCACATTTTCAAAGACGGGCTTGCCGTCGTATTCCACACTGCCACTGTCCGGGCGGAATATGCCGCTCATCACGCGGAGCAGCGTGGACTTGCCCGACCCGTTGGAGCCGATCAGTCCGAAAATCGAGCCGCTCTCGATCACCGTGTCGATGCCGTCGAGCGACTTTACGCGGTCATAGCATTTTGTCACCTTGTCAATCCGGATCATGTGCGTCACCCCCATAGTTCTGCATGGATTTTGCCACTCTTTCTTCCACGACGGCACGCGGCACGCCGTATTCCGCCGCCGCGCGGATGCTGCCCTCCACTGCCGAAAGCAGCTCTTCCCTGTGCGTGTCGGCAAGCCGCGAAATATCGGGAGAAATGAAGTTGCCCCTGCCGGCAAGCGAGTAGATCACGCCCTGCCGCTCCAGCTCGCCGTATGCCTTCTGGATCGTGTTCGGATTGATGGCAAGTTCGGCGGCAAGCGCACGCACCGACGGCAGATGTTCGTCCGGCTGCATCAGACCGCGAATCGCGAGATCCCGCACCGCATCCACGATCTGCTCAAAGATCGGACGGCGGCTGCGCAGATCCACATAGATCAGACTCATCGTCTGCACCTCCCATACCGTATTATTTGTGTTAGTACAGTTATGATAACATGCCGAATGAAAGCTGTCAAGCCCTTTTCTGCATTTTGCCGCCGCTTAAGAATTTCTTAAGCATATTGACAAAGACTGTCGAAACGGGTATCATTAACGCGACAGATATTACAAAACCGCTGACGGTGACCGGAGGTCCGACATGAAAAAAACAACTTGTTTCCTTATCATAACGATGCTGCTTTCCCTTTTGCTCCCGTCCTGCGGCGAAGCCCGAAAAGAAGCCGAGATGAGCGCCATCCGCGAAGCGGCGCTTGCCGACGGTGCGATCACGGTTGTACTGGACGCAGGGCACGGGCTCGGCGACGTTGGCGCATTGAATGAAGAAAACCTCGGCGAGGTGACCGAGGCAGAGATCAATTTTGCTTTCACGATGCTGGTGAAGGACGGGCTGGAATCCCGTGGCTACACGGTAATCCTCACACACGACGGCGAGACAAAACCGGATACCGCCTACGACGACGGCAAACCGACCTACGGACCGGGCGAGCGCGCCGACTTCTCCAACGCGCAGCCTGCCGATGTCTTTCTCTCCTTCCACAGTGACTCCTTCCCCTCCAATGCCGACGTCTACGGCACACGGGTCTACTACCCCGTGAACACGCCGAACGCCACGGCGGCGGACAAGCTGCTTGCCGAGGCGGTCAAGACTGCGATCGATGCCGCCTTCCCGGACGGCAAAGCCGTCGGTCTGCGCGACATGCACGGCGAGGACTGTTATACCGTGCTCTACCGCACGACCGTCCCCTCGGTGCTCATCGAGATCGGCTTCATCTCCAATGCGGGCGACGCCGCGCGTCTGACCGATGCGACCTTCCGCACAACCTTTGCCGATGCGGTCTGCAATGCGATCGACGCCTACTTCGGCGCACCGACGGAAGAATAATGCTTTGCGAGACGCGATGCGCTTTTCAGGCTTCCACACCAAGGAAGGCTTAATTTTCTGCACAATGGGTGCCTGTGCAGCTGACCGCAATAAAAAAAGCACCGCGCATGCGGTGCTTTTCATCCGTCGGAAAGCCTTGCTTATTCTTCGGTTTCGTGCGAATGATGGTGATGATGCGCATGGCGGCGTTCCGACGCCTCCTCCGCCTCCTGCTGTTCACGGTTGACCTCATCCACGCTCTTCTTATATTCGTAGAGCAGCGACATCACAACGGCACCCGCCAGGTTGCCGACGATGCCGAGCAGCAAGACCGCCATGGCACGCCCGGTGTAGACCCGTCCGTACGCAGTATAGAACATATCAGTGAGCGAGTGCTCAAACCCGCAGAAAGCGATTGCCGTGCCGGCGCCGAGCGTCACAAACGCGCCGCTGATACCGCCGCGCGCCCGTCTGTATGCGTGAACAGCGACAAACATCAGCATGCCGCAGACCCACGCGCCCACAATGACATGGGGAACGCCCGTGTCGAATACGCTCAAAATGTACGCCTTTGCAAAACCGCTGCACGGATATGCCAGCCGCAGAAGCTCACCGGCTGCAAACGCGCCGACGGCATTGCCGCAGAGTGCAAGCGCCAAATGGACGGCGCGCATGCGGATCATCCCGCTGTCCCACAGCAGATAACCCGCCTTTGCCGTCATCAGATGCAGATCCAGCAGCAGGACAGCAAGCAGCATCACGCCGAAAAGCATGGATGCCGCAACGGGATGCTCCTCCCGCAGCAAAAGACCTGACAGACTGAAAACGGCGACCAGAACGCCGCCGAGAAATGCAGAAACAAAAACCTGAAATTTTTTCATATTCCAAACCTTTCCCGTCCGTATTTCACGGACAGCGAGACTATTGTAACATAAATTCTTACAAATTTCAACATCGCACAAAGATTTTCACCAAAATCTTGTTTTCCTTAATAAAGTCTTAAGGCATTTTCCACTTGTTTCTTAAATGCGGCTGTGATATTCTTGAATACGGAGGACGGAAACATGTACAACATTCTGATCTGCGACGACGAGCGCGACATTGTGTCCGCGCTGAAAATCTACCTCGGTGCCGAAGGTTACGGCACATTCTGCGCCTACACCGGCAAGGAGGCGCTGGACATCCTCGCCAAGGAGGACATCCATCTCGTGCTGATGGACATCATGATGCCCGTGATGGACGGCATTGACGCCACGGTCGAGCTGCGCAAGTCCTACAATCTGCCGGTCATCCTGCTGACGGCAAAAAGTGAGGACACGGACAAGATCCTCGGGCTGAACATCGGTGCGGACGACTATGTGACAAAGCCGTTCAACCCGGTGGAGGTGCTGGCGCGCGTCCGCTCCCAGCTGCGGCGCTATACGCAGCTCGGCAGCGTGCAGTCCGGCGACGCTGCGGGCAAATACACGCTCGGCGGCATCACGCTCTGCGACAAGACCAAGGAAGTCACGCTCGACGGCGAGCCGGTGACGCTGACGCCGACCGAATTTGACATTCTGAAGCTGCTCATCCGCCATCCGGGCGAGGTCTTTTCCCCGAAGGAGATCTACCGCCGCGTCTGGAACGACGCGCCGCTCGGCGCGGAGGGGACGGTGGCGGTCCACATCCGGCATCTGCGTGAAAAGCTCGAGATCAACCCGGCAGAGCCGCGTTATCTCAAGGTTGTCTGGGCGCAGGGCTACAAGCTTGAAAACGGAGGGAGAACATGAAACTGACCCACAGTCTGCCTGCGAAGATCCTTGCGGTCTTCCTGCTTCTGCTCGTGCTGATCGGCACGACGCTCTCTGCGGCGGTCATCGCCGCGGATGCCTATCTCGGCGTATACACGGGCGAATACACCACGCGGCGGCAGGAGCTGCGCGAGAATGCGCTGCGCGAGCTCGCCTATACCGTATTGCGTGATTTCCGCTACGGCAAGGATCTGAATCTGCTCTATGCGGACGCTTCCTTTTTCTACTCTGTCGTCTGCGAGGAAACCGGTGAAGTGCTGTTTGCCTCGCCGATTACCGATGACGTTGAATTCTCGGTGAGCATGACACGCGCCTATGCCGATGAACCGCTCGGGTGGACAGCCGCCACAGACGCCGCCGAAACGAACGCGCCGCCTGAAACGGTCAAACCAATCGAAGAGGAAGCGGACTTCACCGTTGCCACGACTGCCGTGACACTTGAAACGACGTCCCCCGTGGACGAGCCTTCGGCAGAGAACTTCACCTACACGGTGACGCTGTATGCGAAAAAAGCGATTCCCGAAGAGGCGACCGACCGCTTCGCGCTGCTGAACCGCCTGCTTGATTTTATCTACCGTTTCCGCTACGGCGCAATCGTGCTGTCGGCGGTCGGCGTCCTGCTCTTCTTTACCCTGCTGATCTTTCTGTATTGCAGCGCCGGGCATCGGCGCGGTGAAGACGAGGCGCGGGAAAACTTCTTTGACCGCATTCCCTTTGACCTCTTTACCGTGCTGATCGGCGGCGCGGTCATCGCGCTCGGCTATCTGGTGATGCAATGCCTGTATGCGGTATCGTCGTCGGAGATCCTCTGGCTGGCATTTGCCGCCGCGGGCTGCGTGCTGATCTTCTTGCTGTTCCTGTTCTACACCATGAGCATTGCCACGCGCACCAAGAGCGGCAGGCTGTTCAGAAACACGGTCCTGTGGCGTGTGCTCGCGCTCTGCGGGCGGGCGCTGTGTGCTCTGTTTTCCCTGCTCGGCAAAATTCCGATGGTATGGAAGACCGTGCTCGGGCTCCTTGTCTGCGGTCTCATTGAGCTTATCGTGCTGTTCAACACGCGCTATGACTTCGGCAGCCTGTTGATCAATTGGTTCTTCTCCCGCGCGGTGCTTGCCGTGCTGATTCTGCATGCCGCAGTCTCGCTGCGCCGCCTGCAGAAGGCAGGCGAGCAGATCGCCGCAGGCAACCTCGGTGAGCCGGTGGACACCCGCGGCATGATCGGGGACTTCAAGCGCTTCGGCAGCACACTCGGGAGCATCGGCGACGGGCTCTCCCGCGCGGTGGACGAGCGCATGAAAAGCGAACGGATGAAAACCGAGCTGATCACCAACGTTTCGCACGACATCAAGACGCCGCTGACCTCCATCATCAACTATGTCGATCTGCTCAAAAAAGAAGAAGCCGGAAGTGAAAACGAGACCGTCCGGCAGTACCTCGATACGCTCGACCGGCAGTCCACGCGGCTGAAAAAGCTGATTGAAGATCTGGTGGAAGCATCCAAGGCATCCACCGGCAACCTCTCGGTGGAGCTTGTGCCCTGCGAGATCGGCATTCTGCTCGAACAGACCGTCGGCGAATACACAGAGCGGCTGGAAGCGAGCGGGCTGACACCGATTCTCACCCTGCCCGAGACGCCGGTCTTCATCTATGCGGACGGCAGGCGGATGTGGCGCGTATTTGACAACCTGATGAACAACATCTGCAAGTATGCGCAAAGCGGCACGCGGGTCTATCTCGAGCTTGCCGTCATCGGCAGCCGCGTGGTCATCACCTTCAAGAACATCTCCAAGGAGCGTCTTGCCGCCTCGGGTGAGGAGCTGACCGAGCGCTTTGTCCGCGGGGACAGCTCGCGCAACACCGAGGGCAGCGGACTGGGGCTTTCGATCGCGCAGAGCCTGACCGAGCTGCAGGGCGGACGGCTGATGATCACCACCGACGGCGACCTGTTCAAAGCGATGATCTCCTTCGATGTATACACCGAACAGGACAGCTCTTCCAAATAACACAATTCTTTGTAAAAAAAGCGACACAACAGTGCCGCTTTTTGCATTGACGGCAGAGCGGTCAATCTGCTACAATAGAGACAACAAAGAACAACATACAGTGAGGTGCTTATGAAGAAAAAACTTTGGCAGATCTTCCTGTTTTCCGCGCTGACCCTTCTGCTCGCGCTCACGGCGGCGGCAGAAACCGCCGTTTTTGTCCGAGACGGCGGCAACGGCGACGGCACCGGTGCCGCCGCGCCGCTCGGCGATCTCGGTACGGCACTGAATACCGTGCAGAACGGCGGTACGGTCGTCATCTGCGGTCCGTACACAATTGATGCGAAGTTCGTTGCCCCGACAAATGCAGCGCCGGTCACGATCACCTCCGTCTACGGCGGACAGGATTACCGGGATGCGGAAAAAGCCGCGCTTTACTTTGCAAACAACTATTTTTGCGGCGGCGAAACCACGTTTTGCGACATCGACATCGTCAACACCAAAAACGGTCTCGGCATCTTCGGCTATTTCTCCAAACTGACGCTCGGCGCGGGCATCCGCTGTACCTACAGTTCCCCCGCGACAGCCTATATGAGCCTCCTCGGCGGCGGCACCAAATCGCAGGAGAAAAACTGCGATCTGACCGTCAGCAGCGGCACCTGGTACCGCGTGCGCGGCGGCTCATCGGGCGGCTCGGCGGATGATTCCGGCAATATTACCGTGACAGTGAGCGGCGGTAAGATCACCGACCGGCTCTACGGCGGTCCCGAGGGCAGTTACCGCGGCAGCATGTCGATCACCGTGCGCGGCGGCGAGATCGAAAACGGCATCATGGCACTGATCCCGACTGCCGACACGAACATTCTCGCCGCTGACATTACCGTCACGGTCACCGGCGGCAGAATCGGCGGTGCGATTGATGCAAGCATCAACAACGCACGCGGCGTGTACGAGGGCGGCTCGTATGCGCTGTACCTCTACGGCGGCGACTTCACGCACCTCGCCGCCGTCACAGGCTGCCCCGGATACGATGAAAACCGCCTGTATCTCGACGAAGCAACGCTGCCGGATGCAGCGGTTGTCGGCAGCATTTCCTTCGGCAACATGATCCGCACAAACGGCGCGGATCCGTGGCTGTTCACCTATGACGGCAGTTATTACTACATCGCCACCGGCGGCAGCACGCTGACGCTTTACCGCGCGGCAAACCTCGGTGACTTCCCCTCTGCGGGCGGCAGAGTCATCTACCGCCCCGAGGCGGGAAAAGCATGGTCGAAAAACCTATGGTCACCCGAGATTCACTATTTCAGTGCGGCGGACGTCGGCGAGGCGAACGCGGGTTGGTACTGCTTTCTCGGCAGCGACAGCGGCGACGGCTTCAGCGGGCAGCGCGCCTATGTGATCAAGTGCCTGGACGGCGACAATCTGCTCGGGCGCTGGGGACATCCGATCACCGGCGAGGTCAATGTGCCGCAGCTTGTGACCTTCCCGGACAGCGATTACAATGAAAACGAGCTTTGCGGCGGCTGCTCGGTCATCCGCATCGGCGGCAAGCCCTACATCACCTTTGTTTCCGAGGTCGGGCGCGGTGCGTCCGGCTTCCATCAGGTCATCTGCATTGCCGAGTTTGAAAATCCCTGGACGATCGTCGGCACGCCGACAGTCATCTGCCAGCCGACCTACGCTTGGGAAAAGCGCGGCTACGGCTTTGCCGGAGAGGACGAAAACGGAAATCAGAAATGGTATCCCCAGGTCGTCGAAGGTGCGACCGCCGTCTACGGCGACGACGGTTCAATCTTCATCATCTATGCGGGCAGCGGCTACTGGACACCGTATTACTGCCTCGGGCAGCTGACCTATACGGGCGGCGATCCCCTGCTTGCCGCAAGCTGGACGAAAAAGCCGGAACCGATCCTGCAAAAGACAGACGAGCTCTGCGGCACGGGGCACGCCTCCTACCTCACGGATCTGAACGGCAACCGCTGGATCTGCTATCACGCCTACAGAGGCAGCACGACCGTGGATGCCAACGGCAAGCGCAAATCCCGTAACGCCTTTGTCGAGCCGTACAGCGTGAGCGCAGAAACCGGCGTCGTCATCGGAAACGGCTCCACCTATGCAGCAAGCCCTGATACCTTCTACCAAACGCAGCTCAACCCGACGCCGCTTGCCGAAAAGGCGCGCGGCTTCGGCACGGTCTGCAAGGTCGTGCCGGTGACCGACGGCGCGCTCTATGCCGGACTCTCCGCACGCGCAGGCGATGCCGCATTCACGCTCTATACGGTTGAAGAGCGCGGTGTGCCGGGCGCGGGTGCATATTCGGCAACGCTGCCCGCCGCCGACGGGCGTCTGCTCTATCGCATGCGCGGCGCGTTCATCACGCCGATCGACACCGAAATCGGCGACGACGGCAGGATGCACGTCACTGCCCTGCCCGGCGACGGCTATGTCTATGCCGATGCGCCGATCCTCAACCGCGGCGATGTCAACAGCGACGGCAAAGTCACCCTTGCGGACGCCATTCTCCTCCTGCGTTATACCGCCGGGCAGTCCGCCGACACCGCTTTTGATGTTGCGGCAGCCGACCTCGACGGCGATGAAGCCGTCACCGTGCGCGATTGCCTCCTGCTCCTGCAAAAACTGATGAACAGTTGAAACTGCAAAGAAAAAGCAAGCGATGATCGCTTGCTTTTTCTTTGCGGCGACGCGGGGCAAACACCTCTTCCGTCACGCTTCGCGTGCCACCTTCCCCCACCGGGGAAGGCATGGATAAAACGGTATAATTGCGGCGGGAGACAAGCCCCCGTCCTACGGAAATAGCGATGCGCTATGTATATTTTTTTGCGAATCGGTAGGGGTCGGCGCCCTCGACGACCTGTTGTCATGACTTTGGTAACATTTTCAGCCCCCTCGATGAGGGGGCTGTCGCCGAGAGGCGACTGGAGGAGTTTTTGCAGAGGTGCAAAACTCCTTCCACCGCTAACGCGGTCCCCCTCCCTCACCGAGGAAGGTAAAAAAGTTAGATTGTGCACGATGCGGGTCGTCGTAGGCGCCGACCCCTACCGGGTAAGTGCGTGAAGCGCCCAAAGATAAAAAGAGCGCAGCCTTCGCTGCGCGCCTTCGGTCTGCTTCAAATAAATCGCCCGTACCCGCCGCCGCTATCTTCCATGTTCGCACTATGTCGAGGGCGATTTAGTTGTGTGCAGAATCTTTGGGCGCTTCCGAAGCCGTATTTCAATACTGCGAGTGAAGCGCCTAAAGATAAAAAGAGCGCAGCCTTCGCTGCGCTCTTTCGGTCTGCCGCAAATAAATCGCCCGTACTTACGAGGCGAGGGCACGCTCGAGCCATATCACCCCGATGTCCATTGCCTCATACAGTCCCTTTTTCTCCCCCTGCTTGATGATCCGGTCCGCGAAGGACTTGGTCTTGTCGGTGGAAAGAATCTGGATGAGCACCTTATCCGGAATTTCGGTATCGCCGAACTTTTTGTACGACATGATGAGCATATACAGAATGCACTTGTCGGTCATATTGCCGTAGCAGATGGTGTCGTTCTCGCGAACGAAGGCTCTGCCCTTGTATTCAATGTAATTCACTTCTTCTGCCATTTCCGCACCTCCTCTGAAATTTTCAACATTTATATTGTACTATACTTTGCCTTCCCTGTCAACCGCTTTTGTACCGAGTGACAAAAGAAATTCGGTTTCGGCGGGACGGGAATTGTCGATTTTGCCGTCAAATACGGCGAAGAGCACATCTTCCAGCGCCCGTCCGATCGCCGCACCGGCAAACCCTGCCGCGCAGGCATCGTCACCGTTCACCCGCAGATCACCGATCGCAAAGCAGTCCTCCCGCGCGAGCAGATCGTCAAGCTGCATCGGCATTGCCGCAAGCGCCGCCTGCTCCCCGGCAAGCACAAGCGCCGCGTCGCGCGCGACATCGGCACCGTTTGCATAGACGAAGCGACGCAGAGAGGGGGCGTCGAGCGCGGGTGCCGCGGCGTGCAGAATGCCCGCCGCACGGCGCAGAAATGCGCCGGACGGCTTCAGCGACGCAATGTGCATCTCCGCCCGTGCATCCCCGTAAAACAACGCGGCAAGCCGAATATCGGCGCGTGCCGGTAAGGTTGACAAATAGGCAAGTGCGCGGCGGTTGATCTGCGGTGCGTCAAACAAGCTGTCAAACACGCCGCCGTCCGCCATCTGCGTGAGCGCTTCCGTGGCATGCGGCGCGCAGACAAGTTTGGTCAGCTCGGCGCAGATACGCTCCCGCGAAACCATTCGCAGCCGCGGCGCCAGCGCGATTGCCGCCGCAAGCGTGGCAGGCTCGATCGCGAAGCCGAGCTTTGCCGCAAAGCGGAATGCGCGCAGGATGCGCAGCGCATCCTCGTTAAAGCGGGTCACCGGGTCACCGACGGCACGCAGGCAGCCTGCGGCGAGGTCTTCCCTGCCGCCGTAAAGATCGACGATGCCGCCGTGCACGTCCATCGCGATGGCATTGACCGTGAAATCGCGTCGGCAAAGATCCTCGGCGAGACTGCGCGTGAAAGCGACGCTGTCGGGATGGCGACCGTCGCTGTACGCTCCCTCGGTGCGATAGGTTGTGATCTCCACGGGCATGCCGTCGCGCAGCACCGTGACTGTCCCGTGCTTCAGCCCGGTCTCAATGACCCGATCCCCGGCAAAGACACGCTCAGTCTCATCCGGCAATGCAGAGGTGGTGACATCAAAGTCGCTCGGCGCCTGCCCGCGCAGATGATCCCGCACGCAGCCGCCGACCAGATACGCCTCATATCCGCCCGCCTCAAGCTGCCGCAGCACATATTCGATTGCCGCCGGAATCCGCATGCGCACACCTCCCCGCAGATAACAAAAAACCGAACGCGCTGCGTTCGGTTATGGTGACCCGTGGGAGAATCGAACTCCCGTTACCGCCGTGAAAGGGCGGTGTCTTAGCCGCTTGACCAACGGGCCTCTGGTAGCGGAAGTTGGACTTGAACCCACGACCTATCGGGTATGAACCGATTGCTCTAGCCAGCTGAGCTATTCCGCCATAGCGACGTCTCTTTGAAACATCGCGAGATTTAGTATACCATAACAGGCGCATCTTGTCAACAGTTTTTTTCAAAAACCGATGCGTTTTTTTCGAAAAAAGCAAAGAGAGCGACCGAATGGGTCGCTCCCCTGTTTTCAGTTTCCGATTCAGCCGATTTTGCCTTCGATCGTGTCCACGCCGCGGCGGAAGACCGACCAATCATCGGTCGAACGCAGCGTCTCCATGCGGAAAGCGCAGGGCCACATGACCAGCCACTCAGAGGGATTGAAGGGCGGCAGCGTGGGTCTGCCCCAACGCGTCTGGAAGACCGCCTCATCCTGGCTGCCCGCGGGTCTGACCTTACCGCGGATGCAGAGCGTACCGTCCGAAATGAGCTGCGATGCCGCACACCACAGTGCCGTGCCGCGCTCCTGCCACTGCTTCTTTCCGGTGATTTCATACAGCTTGAGGAAGCCGCGGACATCGCGCAGGCAATACTGGTCAACCGCATTGTGCGCCGTCGAAACCGCCGTGATACCGAGCGTGTCGTAGCCGATCTGCGCAAGTGTCGTCTCCTCCGGGTATTTTGCGGTATAGTGCATCATCCAGGTGCTGATATACCACGCCACATCCTCGGCGCAGGCAACGTACTTTTCATCCTTCGTGGCATCGTAGAGTGCCAGTGCAGCCTCAAGCAGCGGCGATGCAGACTCCTTGTCGATGCAGTAGGTATCGAGCGCGCCCGCGGTGGTGAAGCCGTTGTCGCTCAGTTCCTTATAGTAGCAGTCAAAGGCGCGGATCGCACTGTCGCGATACTTCGCATCGCCCGTGCGCTTATAAGCCTCCAGCACCGGCGGAATCAGAAATGCGCCGATCGTACCGTTCTGCTGGCGAACACTGCCGTCCTTGTTCCAGCTCTTTGCAAACTCGCCGCTCTCCTTCTGATGCGAGACGACGAAGTTGACCATGCCCATGGCATAGTCGATGTATTCGGGACGCGGCGTGCCGCACTTCTCCATCAGGTCGGCAGCGAGGAAATACTGCGTTGCGCCCTGACCGAGGTTGCAGGCGTCGATCGGAATATCACGGGTCTGATCGACCGGCGCGCCGTCAAACTTGATCTGCACAAGCCCGTCGACGCCCTCGAGCTTCGTATACTTCGGCCATGCGTCAAGACACATGGAAGCCTTCTCATAGGCGTCCTTGTCACCGGTGCGCAGGTACTCATACAACAGCGTATTGGAAGCAGACGCACTCTGCCCGACCCAGCCGAGCTCATACTTAATCTGATCGCGCTTTGCATAGAAGCAGGTGGACTTATACCACTGCAATCCGCGGTTGAACGCGACAAAGCCGTCTTTCTCCAGCGTCCAGAGCGACTTCATAAACGCGATGCTGTAACGCCACATGTCTTCGGGCTGCATCGGTGCGGGCAGCTTGTGCCCGTAGAAACGCCACGCAAAGTCGAGCAGCGAGCGGATCTGATGGCGGCGCGTCTCCACCGGAAACGCGACGAGGATCGCCTCAAAGGTGTCGCGCGGCTCCATCGTGCCCATGTACGCGTCCTTCCACTCGTGTCTGCCGAGCATCTTGGGACCTGCCTGCTCGGGCCAGATCAGCGCATGGCGCTCCATGCCGCTCTCGACCTTGTACATCGAGCAAGAAGGGGTGTCATCCTGCACCGCCATCATCGCGACAGCATAGTCATTGTCCATCTCGGTATAGGTGCAGGCGGGGATCATCACGCGATGCCACTCATAGGTCCAGGGTGTGCCCTCAAAGCTGTCACCGACATACTCCTCGCTGTCCCCCCAGCCGTTTCCGTTGTAGTTGACTGCGGGAACAACCGTATAAAGCGGTGCATGCGCCGTATCAAACGCCAGCTGCATCTTGTCGGTGGGCGCATTCAGCTTGCGCGTCCACTTATAGGCACCGTCCTCAATCTTTTCAAAAGAATCGGTCGCATCGGCGCGGGTGGGAATCGTCAGCAAAACGGTCTTGCCGTCGGTCAGTTCAAAGACGTTGCCGTTTCGCTTCATCTCAAATTGTTTCATGAATCTACCTCAATATGCGAAATTTGTTTTTTACGTTTTCTATTCTACCACACCGAAAAAGCGCTGGCAAGTCCAAAACCGCATTTCCGATACCAAAGATTTCAACCGATTTGCGAAAAAAGTTGACTGCTTTGCGTTGCTTCTATGAAACTTTATGAAAAGTATGTGTATTTCCCCAAAAACGTACGGAAATATGGTATACTGATATGCGGAGGGCTTGACATGAACATTTTATTTTTTCTGCACCCGAAAAGCAGCGTTACATATCTGACGATGGGCAATTCCCTGCGGCAGGGCATCGAAAAGATGCGCGCCAGCGGTTACACAGAGATCCCGGTCATCGACAAAGAGGGCAACTACGCCGGAACCGTGCGGCAGGGCGACTTTCTCTGGAAGATCATCGACAGCGGCAGCGCCGATCTCCACCGCGCCGAAGATGTTCCGATCGACGATATTGTGAGCCGCCGTATCGCGCCGGTCTCGGTCAATACCACCATGGACGAGCTGCTCGCCAAAGCGATCGATCAGAATTTCGTCCCGGTCGTGGACGACCGCGGTTCGTTTACGGGTATCATCACGCGCAAGGACATCATTCAGTATTTTATGGATCAGCAAAAACAATAACGCGAAAAGGCACTTGCAAAAGCAAGTGCCTTTTTGGTCTACGCCGAATGTGACACGCAGAAAATTCCCGCACCGCCGGATTTGGATACGCAATGCATGATCATCGACGCAGCTGTATTTCCATACTGCAAGTCGATGATCGCGCATAGAAAAAGCACGCTTTCGCGTGCTTTTTCGGTGTGTGCCAAATCCAGCGGTGCTGCTTTAACCGACGATACCGGAACGCTCGATACCCTGTACCAAGAACTTCTGGCAGAAGAGGTACAGAATAACCAGCGGCAGGATGATCATCAGTCCGCAGGTGTTGTTAATCGCTGCGTAATACAGATCCTGACCTGCGTAGGTGGTTTCCAGCGACTTCGGGATGCCGACGATGTCGGGCATCAGGGTAATCTTGTTCGTGGAAATGAACATGTTGGTATAGAAGTCATCAGTCCACTGCCACGAGAACGCGAACAGAAAGATGGTGATCATCATCGGGATCGACAGCGGCAGGATGATCTGCACAAAGGTGCGGAACGTGCCCGAGCCGTCGATGTACGCACTTTCCTCCAGCTCATCGGGAACGCCGCGGAAGAACTGGCGCATCATGAAGATGTACAGACCGTTCTTGAACGCAAGCCCCGTGATCGACAGGATGATCAGCGGCCAAAAGGACTGCGTGAGCTGAATCGAGTTACCGGTGATTGCCTGAATAATGCCCTTGTAGCCGAGACCCTCGAAGATGCCGAAGAAGTCGAACAGATCGAAGTAACGGAACTGCATGAACATGGACAGGTATACCGTGCCATGCGGGACGACCATCGTCAGAATAACGGCAGCCATCACAAGGTTGTTGCCCTTGAACTTGAACTTCGCCAGACCGTAACCGACGAGGCAGGCGACAAAGGTTTGCAGAATTGCCGACGACGCGGAGAGGAACAACGTGTTGAAGAACGCGGAAACATAGTTGTTCTCAATGAAGATCGCCTTATACTGATCGAAAGTCGGATACTTCGGGATCAGCATGACCGTGACATCAATGAAGTCATCGGGGCTCATGAATGAAGCCGCGATCTTCGTGAAGAACGGGTACAGCACGATGTAAGAGACGCCGAGCAGGATGATGAAGCGGAACAGGTAAACCAAAATACCCGTGTAGAACGCCCAGTTGCCGAATTTCGCCTTCAGTCTGTCCTTCAGAGGAGTCCGGTCAAAGTCGACCTTGATCTTGTTTTTGGTTTCTTTTTTAACCTTGGGTTGTGCATTCATGATTGACTCCTCCTTTCTCAGTCTTTCTTCTGGTAGAACACGAACGCCGACATGATCGCAGCGACAATCGCCAGAATCAGAATAACGACGAGGAAGTACATCCACGCCATTGCCGACGAAACGACGTTGCCGTTCGGCTGCGAGTAGACGCTGTCGATCAGCTTCATGACCGCATTGGAGTCCGAAGTGAAAGCGTCGATGATGGTATAGACCGCATTGACTAAGATCATCGGGCTGATCATCGGGAAGGTGATCTTCCAGAAGGTCTCCCACGCGGTCGCGCCGTCCATACGGCAGGACTCGTAGATCGCAGGCGAAATGGACTGCAGACCCGCAAGGAAGATCAGGATCTGTACGCCGGAGCGGTTGACGATATTGGAAATACTGTCAACCGCGCTTGCGACATACTCGACAAGCTCGGTACCGACCTTCATGTTGGCGAACAGCGCCTCCAGGTCGATCGCCTGGGAAAGCTGTGCCGCCGCGCTCTCGCCGGTACCCATATCAATACTCTCGTCCGAGCCCATGAACTCGGACAGGCTGTTCTGCGCGTCGATCGACTCGATCAGACCCGTAGACAGGATGACCGGGACGAACAGGATCGCACGGAACGCCGCTCTGCCCGCGATCTTATCGTTGAGCAAAACCGCGATGAACAGCGAGAAGATGACGATGGACGGAACCTCGAGAATCAGCTGCTTGATGCCGGCGACCAGCGTCTTGACGTAGTCGGCGTTTTCAAACAGCGCAGTCTGATAGTTCGCAAGTCCGACATAGTCCAGCGTGTAGCCGCCGGTGCGGACGGGGTTAATCTCGTTGAAGCTGAACTTGATCGAGTCGAAGATGATCGGCAGGTAGATCAGCACGAAACCGATGACAAACGGCAGGACGAAGAACCAGCCCGCATGCGCCTTGCGCTTATCCAGCGAGGCGGGGCGCCGCGTTTTCTTCGGGGAAGCCGGGATGCTTGTTGCTTTGGTAGTATTCATCTGACTTCCTCCTTACTGAATCACGGTATAGCCGTAGTTGCCAACCGTATAGGTCTTGCCGTCAACAACCGTCGTAATATCGAAGTTGTTGTAGTTGAGAATGAAGCGCTTGCCGTTTTCATAGGTGACAAGCACGATGCTGTTGTCATCCGAGGTGTACTTGGTGTACTTGTAGCCTTCCGTCTCGCGCGTGGGCTTTTCCTCGACCGTATATTCGATCGTCTGCCCTGCCGCGATGTTGCCGGCAACGTATTCCTCGCGCATTGCCTTCATGGCATCCTTGCGCGCTTCCTCGGCTGCCTTTTCATCCGCCTCACGCTTTGCCTCGGCATCCGCAACCGCGTCTGCCGCGCGCTCCGCATCGGTAGGCACGCGCTCGCCGATCAGGAACTCGTGACCGGTGATCAGCGAGGTCTGCACGTCACGCAGCAGCTCGTTGAGCTCATTGTAACGCTGGATCAGCTCGTCGTGCCAGATGTCATAGCGGACCGAATAATACTTGCTGAGCTTGAAGTCTTCCTTCAGCAGCTCGGTATTATCGTAGGACAGGATGAAGTAGATCCCGGCGCCGTTTTCGATCGCCTTGAGCAGATCGTAGTCCACATCGCCCGCCATATTCAGCGCGGTTCCCGCAAACTCAACCGAGCCGTGCAGGACAACGCCCATGAACGGCACCGACGCGGACGCATACAGCGAACGGCTGCTCTGCAGCGAGACATTCAGCATCTTGTCGATGTACTGCCAGGTGTAAACATTGCCCTTGTCGCTCATAACGCTGGCAACATCGGACTTCACAGCCGCAAGGAACTCTTCGGTGAACTTCTTTGCGTCATTGCGGTTGTAAGGCTCGTCACTGTCAAAGTCGGAGTTGAGGGTATTGCCGATGGTGGAAATGGAGATCGACTTCGTATTGTCCTTCAGATAGTTCTTTGCAAACTTCGTGTAGAACTGGCTGTAAACCGAAGGCGAAACGCACAGCGTATAGTAGGACACATACGCCTGAAGCGAAGGATCATACTCACGCAGGCTGGAATAACGGTTGTCAATCGTCTTGACAATGTCACGGCTCAGCTTCAGACCGTCGAACGACTTCTGGTTGTGCACATACGAGAAATCGAAGTCCGGATAAACGCCGAAGCCCTTCTCCTCCGCATATGCAAGCAAATCTTCATAGCCGCTCTTGCCGCCTGCCACCTTCTCCCACTTCAGCTTGGACGGAATGGTGGGATACATGCCGCCGTTGGCGTAACCGTTGAGGCGGAAGTCGATGTTGGTGATACCCGCTGCCGCCAGCTCATCATAGATGGTCTTGACGTTGTCAAACGAGGTCAGCGCCTTATCGACGGTGGTCGGCACGGAGAGAATCTTCTCGATTGTCTGTGTGACGCCGAAGGTCTCAATGTACAGCGGGATATCCGACTTGACGTCTGCGTCGGTCAGGCGGGTGAGCGTGCCGTTCTTCATCAGGTAATCACGGTATGCACGCGCCATGCCCATCCAGGACGTCTCGTAATAATCCTCGATGTTATTTTCCTCTGCTGCGGTATCATCCGTCAGCATAATGTACTTGATCTTGTAGCTGCCGACATACTTACGGTCGGAAACGACTTCGATCGAGCTGCTGGAACCGACCGAGATCGAATCCGACAGCACATAGGAGTCCTTGGGTCTCGGGTTGACCGTGAGCTGTACCGAGTTGTAATTGTGCAGCTGGTTCTCATGCTTTGCTGCGATACGGGCAAGCGCGTCGCCTTCCTCAATGATGGCGAGGAAGCCGCGGTTTTCCTTCACGCGAACCGCCTCTTCGACGGTGATGGTCTGCTCGACCTCTTCGGTGGTCACTTCACCGGTCTCGGGATCGGTGACTTCCACCGTCTCGGTGTAGGTTTTCTCGCTGGGCACATACTTGATCTTCTCCCGCGTTTCAACGATACCGTAGACCGGCATACGCATGACGTCCTGGTTGGCTGCGCCCTCCAGCGTCTGATATGCGAAGTCGGTACCGTAAACCGTGCCGGCAATCGAAGTGTTTCTGCCCGAGAAGTCCGCATAGTCCATCAGCGCGCCGCTGCCGTCCGGAATGAAAGTATAGCCTTCATTTGTATAGGTGCCCGCGCCCATGTACGGCAGAACCGTGATATTCTGCAGCTTGTAGAGCGTCTCATCAAAGCGGATGCCGTTTGCGGGAAGCGTAACAACCAAACCGTCCTCAGAGAGCGTATATTCCAGCGACATACGGAATACGGGGGTCGAAAGCGTTTTCGCCTCGTACTGCGTCATCTGATGATCATACTCCATCTCTTCGTAGGTGTAGTCAGGCGCGTAGGTCTTGATGATGTTCTCCATGTATGCCAACTCACGGTTGACGATGTCGGAGGACAGCACATAGACCGCCATGTTCTTGGTGACGGGGTATGCGCGCTGCATCTCTGCCTTGACCGACTGCGGAAGCGTTTCATCAAACGGATCCTTGAGATCATAGAACGAAATGATCTTGGTGTAATAGAACTTACTGTCGATGTTCGCCAGGATCTGCGATTCAAGACGATCCTTGGAAATCATACGCGGAACCAGATAGTTCGCATTGGCACGGCCGATCGTGTACTCAACGCGGACACCGTTCTTGATGTCCTTGATCAGAATCTGCCCGAGTTTTGCGGAATCGGCATAGGAGGAATACTCCTTCGCCGTACCGTTGTCCACATAGCTGACCAGGATCTGCGAGAGCAGCTTGTTTTTGGTTGCTTCGGTACCCTTGGAGGATGCGACATCATAGGGGTTGGTGAACAGGATCTGCCCCGACTTCTTGTCGCGAACCGCAACCTCTGCGGTCTGCGGCTGGATGTACAACTCATAGCCGTTCATATCCAGCTTCTTCACCATGGTCTCGAGCTTGGCTTCCTCGGTGGCATAGACTATAGTCGTATAATCCGGGAAAGTCTCTTCAACATCCGCCTCCTCGTCGGCGGCAAACACCGCAAATGCGAAGGTGGAAAGCAGCATGGCGACAAGCAGGAGTGCCGATGCAAGGGATAATACTTTTTTCATTTTTCAAACACTCCTTACTTACATTCTGTACTGCAACTCAACGATAATGTTGGTTACAAAGGAAACCATGTTGCTGACAAGGCTGGTGAACAGGATGCCGATGAACATGACGATCGCCATACCGACGATGGTCGCCAGCGTCATCACGATGTTCTTACCGAGCGTGTAGTCATGCGTGGTCTGTGCGCCGAAGAAGATGAGGAGTCCCGTCCAGACATAGCCGAGACCGACAAGCAGCGAAATGATACCGGTCTCTGCCGAGGTCACAACGTTGGAAAGCAGCGTTGCGGGAATCAGCGTGAGCACCAGCGGGAAGAGCGAATAGCAGGTTGCCACAAAGACATCCTTGAACGTGCCCTCGCCTTCAAACAGCGTCGTCAGACACCAGTTGGAGACGACCCACAGTGCCAGCGGCAGAATGACCGAGCCTGCCTGCTCGAAAATGGTGGAATACGAACCCGTCGGGTTGAGCAGATAGCCTCTGCCGATCGAGTTGTAGTAGAACGAAAGGATAACCAACCCGAGGATGGTAATCGCACCGCGAACCGAACCGCGTTTCTCATGTTTCAGATCCCAGAAACCGTCAAACGGGTGGTAGATCACATGGAACGCATAGAGCAGTTCTTCCCAATAGGTCTTTTTGCCGACACGAAGTGCAGCTTCCCTGTTCTTCTTCTTATAATACTTGGAGAAGCGTCCCCACAGGAGAACAAATGCGATGACCGCGATCGGCAGGACAATGAAGTACTTCTCAATCCACTGCTTGCGGACTTCCTGGAAAGCGGCGGAGTAGTTCGTGGTGTCATAAGCCGCCTCGAAATATTCCATGGCTTCCTTATACTCGCCGGAGCTGCTGAGCGCACGACCGATGCCGATGTAAGCAAGATCGAAGTTGGAGTTGCGCTTCAGGATCTCCTGCCAGTAGGTGATCGCCTGGTCAAATTTACGCTCGTTTTCGTTGCGGATCGCGGCGAGCAGAATGTCGCCGTATTCGGTGCGCTTGTAGACGGTGAAGAAGTTGTCGCTCTTATCGAGCAGCAGCATCTTGTCGCCCTGGTATGCGACCGCTTCAATGCTCGACAGGTTGCCGAGCTGTCCGCCGCTGTCGCCGAAGGCAAACAGCAGATGACCGTTCTGATCGTAGGTGTAGACCTTCTGACGGCGCTCGTCGATGACAGACCAGGTGTTTTCCGGTCCGACGGCAATGTCGATCAGACGCGAGACCGTCGAGCGGGTGACATTGACTTCACCGGACGGTGCAAAGTAACCGAGACGGTTCATGACTTCCTTGCCGGCGGCGTTCAGCTTGCGGACAGGCGAGTATTTGCTCGACTTGTTTTTCAGCTGTGCATACTGCTGTGCCTGACGCGCGGTGCTGTTTGCAGTCGCGGTCACATAGATGAAGCCTTCCTTATCGACCGTGATGTTGTTGTACTCGGTCGGGATGTAGGACGCCGTCGACTTTCTCTGCTCTGCGGTCTGGAAGTTTCTCCAGATGATGTCCCAGGCGCTGTAGACAACGTTCTGCGCACCGATGAAGCCGGTGAACTCGCCATCGCTCGTCAGCACGATAACACCCTGATAGGTTGTGGAAGAAATGACGTAGATTCGGTCATACTGGTCGACCGCAACGGCGACCGGCTTGTAAATGGAGTTTTCACCGAACAGTGCGCTCGAGGGCTTTGCGAGAATCTTCTCGAAGTTGCCGTCGATGTCGAAGACAACCAGGCGGTTGGCATCGGTATCGCAGACGAAAATCTCCTTGGCGTTTGCAAAGACGCCGGAGGGATTGGTGAACTTATCCGGCACGCCCTGGTCGTTGATGAACGCGTCGATGGTGAACTTCAGCTTGTAGTTTGCATCGGTGACCACGATGCGGTTGTTTGCCGCATCGACAATGTAGACGCAGCCGTCCGGACCGACAAACAGGTCGCGCGGGTCGTCAATCGCAATATCAAGCCCGATATAGTCTGAATTGACGTTCATGACCGGCGTGTACACCGTCGGCGAAGTGCGCGGCCAGCCGTCCTTGCCGTAGGTGTAAGTGGTGTAAGGCTCAACCGCGCTTGCCACAGGCGCGAGCGCCAGCACAAGCACGAGCGCGAGGAGCAGAATTTTTGTGAACTTTTTCATGTCTGTTCCTCCTTAGTCCTTCATACCGCTCGAGCCCATCGTCTCGATGACGTTGCTCTGGCAGATGACAAATACCGTGATCGGAACGATCATCATGACAACGGTTGCTGCCGCGCCGACGCCGGCACGGGCGATACCGCCGGTGACGATCTGGTTGATCGCATAGTTGAATGTTTTGAGCTGCTCACTGTAGATGTAGATCGAGTTGCCCGAATTCCACAGGTTCTTGAAGGACTCAATCATCAGCGTCAGCCATGCGGGCTTGACCATCGGCATCGCGATCACCCAGAAGGTGTAGAATTCGCCTGCGCCGTCAAGACGCGCACTTTCCAGCACTTCGTTCGACACACCGGTCTCCATGAACTGCTTCATGAGGTACAGACCGAGCGAGGTACAGAATGCCGGGACAATCAGAGCGAGGTATGTATCCAGCCAGTGCAGCGTGCTCATCGTGAGGAAGTTTGCAATCGCGGTGACCGTCTGGTGGAACATCAGCGAATAGACGACCATGTTGAAGAAGAACTTGCGTCCCGGGAATTTCAGCTTCGACAGCGCATATGCCGCCATGGAGGACAGCAGCAGGTTGCCGAAGGTACCCGTAACGGACACGAAGACCGTGTTGAAAATGTAACGGGAGAACGGAACGTAGTTATCGCTCATCAGCGTGAACAGGTCGCCGAAGTTGGATGCGGTCGGCTTCTCCACATAGAAGCGCGGCGGGAACATCCAGAGTTCATCAAGCGGCTTCATGGACTGCATGATGACGTAGTACATCGGCAGGAACATGAACGTGCCCATGATGATCAGGAAAAGGTTGATACCGAAGTCACCCCCGCGGCTGCGGCTGAGGACAACTCTATGTTTACGTGTTCTTAACTTAGCCATATTACTGTCCTATCTTCGATAATCCTTTCTTAATAATTAAGTTGGCGCCGACCATGACCACGAAGAGGATCACGGCGATCGCCGAGGCATAGCCCATTTCATAACGCTGTCCGCCGTAGTCGTTGAGGTGGTGCACAATGGTGTGCGCCGCATATTCGACCGACGGGAAGCCGCAGAGGGCATCGACGATGGCGCCGAAGCCGAAGGACTGCGTAATGGAGAGGACTGCGCCGAACATCAGCTGCGGCTTCATGTACGGCAGCGTGATGTTCCAGAGCTCCTGCCAACGGTTCTTGATACCGTCGACCGCGCCCGCCTCATAGAGGTGACGCGGGACGTTCTGCAAACCTGCGATGAAGGACAGGAACGCCGTGCCGAGCGAGGTCCAAAGGGCAACGACGATACAGAGCGGCATGACATAGTCCGCATCCTTGAACCAAAGGATCGCGTCGTCGATGATGCCGAGGTTGATCAGCGTACCGTTGACCCAGCCGTAGGAGTCCGAGCTGAACAGCGTCTGCCAGACAAGGTAGACCGAGCCGGAAATCGAAGGTGCGTAGAAGACCAGAGTGACAACCGAACGAAGCTTCGGTCCGAGCTCGTTGATGAACCACGCGATCAGCAGCGACAGCAGGTAGGACACAGGGCCTGTGATGGAGGCGAAGATCAGCGTGTTCTGGCAAGCCAGGATGAAAATGTCGTCGTCAAGGAAGAGGCGGATGTAGTTGTTCAACCCGAGGAAGTGCGGAAATTCCAGCAGGTTGAAGTCGGTGAAGCTCAGGACGATCGACAAGAGAACCGGGAAGACGGTGAAGACGAAGAAGAGGAGCATAAAGGGCGCGATCATGACATACGCAACCTTGTTCTTCTTCATTTCACGCCATGTCCATTGCGCTTTGGACGGTTCGCCTTGTGCCGCCGGACGCTTTTCTGTCTTGGTTTTTGACATGAATTTTTCTCCTTATTTAATATATAAGATCTAAAAGCGTCCGCTTTTATTCATGGATCTTATGCTCTGCAAGCCACTGTTCCATCTCCGCCTTGACTTCGGGAGAGGTCTCATAGGTCTTGCCGAGTTCAAGCGTCGGCAGTTCAAACTCCTCACGCTTACGGGTGATCTCCTTGTTGATCGTGTTGACGTAAGATTGGAGCTTGGTCACGGGGTCTGCGCCGTCATTGACAACGCCGAGCACCGCAAATTCAAGGTAACGTGCGAAAATGTACGCGCCGGGATAGTTGGTGATGGCGGAGAGGTTGTCGAACTGATCCATCAGCGCCTCATACTCACTGGTCGTCCAAGGCATTTCAGCAAGCGCCTCACGGTTCGCCGTGTTGTACTTTGCCGCCTGTCCGATGGTCGTCACGAGGTCGCTGCCGTATGCCGCCTGTGCGTCCTTACCGCAGAACCACTTCATAAACTGCCAGGTGCTCTCCTCGTCCTTTGTGCCGTGCATCATGATCGAGGCAGCTACCGTGTTGACCGCGTTGTAGTTGATCGTACCGTCCTCGCGGACCGTGCCCGGCAGCGGAACCATCTCCCACAGACCGTTGATCTCGGTTGCGAAGACCGTCAGCTGGTTGTAGGTGGTGGAATAGTCGGCAATCAGAATCGGCATCTCACCGGTTCTGAAACGGTTCGGACCGTCAAAGGTGAACGGGAACGAGTAGTCGGTGAAGAAGCGCGTGTACTTTTCAAATGCGTCGATCGCCACGTTCGAGTCGAGACCCGAGCGCAGACCGTCGTCGGCAAAACGGTCGCCGCCCATCTGATAAAGGAAGATGTCGTACTCATGGTTGAGACCGACCGACATGTTGTTTGCCTGGAGAACCGGGAGCATCGCGAGGACGTCGTCCCAGGTCTTCGGGATCTCAAGTCCGAGGTCGGCAAGCACGTCGATGCGGACAAACATCATATAGAAGCCTGCGCGCTGCGGCAGACCGTAGGTCGTGCCGTAGAGCGTGACCGGAATGGTGGTCGCCTCATTGAACTGGCTGATGGCGTCGTCAAAGCCCTCGTAATCGTTGAGCGGGAGAACCGCACTGCGGATTGCATAGTTGATGACATCTACGCCGCCGCAGCCGAGGAAGGCATCGGGACCCTGTCCGGAAAGGACAGAAGGAAGCAGCGTACCTGCCGCAACGAGTTTGACGTCGACGCCGATCTCGGTATCGGGCGTAAAGTCGTTGGAGACGAGGTTCTTCAGGATCTTCGCCTGGTCACGGCCTTCGGTCGTCCAGACTTCGATTGAAGTCGCCGTATCGCCATTGACCGCCGTTGCGCCCATGGTGCTGTAGTCGGTGGTAAAGCTTGCAAGGAAGGAGCGAAGCTCAAACCATACCGCCTCGCCAAAGCTTGCATTCGCCTTCGGCATCGCATTGTCCTTCGGCTGAATCAGAATGTAGTCAAGACGCAGCGGCTGCGAACGCACGGTATTGAGCCATGTGCCGAGGGTACCGATATAGGTTTTGAGGTTTTTGAGGTTGGGGGCAATCTCATCTTCGTCGCCGCCCATACGCTTGAGCAGGAACGCGACCTTGTCCAGCGTCGCGGTCTGCGAACCCTTTTCACCGCAGAGCTCGGTGATAAGATTCGAAACGGTGTACAGGTTTTTCGACTCGATCAGCATGGTCTTGATCGTGTTGGGCATCAGGCGGGAGAACCCGTAGTCGCGGTATTCATCCGGCGATGCACCGGTCAGCTTCATGATATTCATGTAGCAGTCGTTGATGTTATCCAGCGACGTCTCGACCTGACGGATAATGTCCGCAAAGTCGCCGAGACCGACCTCAAGGCGCAGGGTGTGTGTGCCGGGCGTGAGGTAGAACTCAAACTCGGTCGCGCCGTCCGTCAGGCTCTTGCACTGCCAGTCCTTCGTATAGTCGAAGCGGAGGCTGTAGCATTCCTTGAACGGAACCTCGCCATCGAGGTACAGCGTGCGCGACGTGAACATACCGGAAAGGTCGTTCTGCTTGCTGCGGATGGCGATGGAATAGAAGCCCTCGGTTGCAACCTCGAAGTTGTATTCGACCCACTGACCGACCGTCTTCATATTCTCGTTGCCGCCCATATAATTCAGGCGCTGCACGGTCGGATCCTGCGGAGAGGTGATGGCGCTGGTGCGGTCGGTCAGCGGATAAATGGATTCATCCGACTGATAGACCGGGCGCTCCGCCTCGATCTTGATCGGGGCGTCCGTGCCCTGCTTGTATGTATGCGCAGCCTTGTATTCCTCGTAGGTGGGAATCTCTTTTTCGGGTTCGAGGATGATCTGCTTGATGCTCATCGGCTCGCGCGATGCTTCCAGCGTGATCGTGTTTTCGCCGGCTGCAAAGTAGAACAGCAGCGGATCGGTGTAATAGCCGGTCGAATCCTTGACCGTATAGTCGATCCATTCAATCGCCGAGAGGTTGTGCGGGCGGAGATCGTTGCCGGCGAGATCTTCCTGGAAGCCGCCGTTCGCCTCATACTGCGGCGCCCACTTCTTGGTGATCGTGATGGAACGCGCCTCGGAGAACGGAACCTTGCCGTTGACATAGAGAATGCGCTCGATATCGGTCGACTTCTCCGCATTGTCCCCGCGCTTTGCGTTGCCGGGGTAGCAGACCAGTCTGACACTGTAAAGTCCCGCCTCGCGAACGGTGAACTTCCAGGTCACTTTACCGCTGTCGGACGTATACAGAGAATGCTCTCCGTCGGCATTGACGTCGTAAAGGACTTCCACCTCGCGATCGGTCGTTGCATCCGCATCGTATGCAGTCGCGTCGATCGTCACCGTCGAGGAAGCCTGCTTCTTGTCGGCGTGCCGCTCGAGATACGTCTTATAGTCAGACGTGTTCAGAATCTCATTCCACTCCTGCATGGTGCGACGTGAAGACGTCTCTGCCGCGCCCGTACCGTCCGCCGCGAAAGCAACAGGGGTGAGGCAGGTGCAGACCATGAGCAGAGCAAGAACAAGGCTCATCGCTTTTGACAGCTTGGCTCTCATCATAACTCAAAACCTCCAAAGTTTGCGTGATTGGGGATGCGCGCGTCATACGCGCGCACACACGCGCATAGGACAAAAAATTTCGGAACCGCCGCACACCAACCGGCGGCGGAAGGTTCCAGGAGGCAAATTGCACAAGAACAGCGGAAAATCCTCTCGTCTCCGGCAGGTCTGTGCAAAATACCCATAAATGTACTCGTACATTCTACCACAGCCGTGGAAACTTGTCAAGAGCGCTGTTCACGCCTTTTTATGCCGAAAAAGGCTGTGCGGGTGTTTTTTGCTTACCTTTTTTATTTTTATGCACCGCTGCGGCAGAACCGACGGTTCGTGCGCCGGATCATTTCCCCTGCTCTATCGCCTAAAATGTTAATAAAAATAACATATTTCGTTTAAAACAGGGGGTTTGTGCCGCATTCGCAGCCGTTTCTTCATGTTCCGCGCTATACGTTTACTGTAATTAAACATTTTGCAAGGTTTAACAGGAAGAAAACGCCTTCACGAGCCGTGCACGTCTTCTTTGCATTTTGCACAAATTTCGACACTATTTTTCTACACGTGTGCAAGATGCACAATCAGGATGAATCGCCCGCGCATTTTGCTCCGCCACATTTGCATTTCCTCTAATGATCCGAGTTATATTAAAAAATATCCGCGTCGGAGGAAATCCGATGCGGATAGATGGGAAAATTCCCGTGTTTATTCTTCGTCGGTGTGGTGCTCGTGCTCGTGATCGTGATCGCAAGCCGCACAGGCAGCCGCCTCGGCAATGACGGGATGGTCAATGCCCTGCTTTTTGTAGTAGTCGGCAAGCGCCGCCTTGACGGCTTCCTCCGCCAGCACCGAACAATGCACCTTGACTGCCGGCAGACCGCCGAGCGCCTCAATGACTGCCTTATTGGTCAGGGTGAGCGCCTCGTCGATGCTCTTCCCCTTGATCATCTCGGTCGCCATGGACGAGGTGGCGATCGCTGCGCCGCAGCCGAAGGTCTTGAATTTGGCGTCGGTGATGATGCCGTTGTCAATCTTCAGGTACATCTTCATGATGTCGCCGCACTTGGCGTTGCCGATCTCGCCGATGCCGTCCGCATTTTCAATCTCTCCGACGTTTCTCGGGTTGGTGAAGTGATCCATCACCTTTTCGCTGTATAACATACTCATAGCCGTAATTCTCCTTTTTCAGACCTTGTGCGCCTTCAGCGCCTCTTCATAGAGCGGGCTCATATCGCGCAGCCGCTTGATGATGGGCGGCAGCACCTCGAGGATATAGTCCGCGTCCGCCTCGCTCGTCTCGGATGAGATGGACAGGCGGAGCGAGCCGTGTGCGCGCTCGTGCGGGACGCCGGTCGCCAGCAGGACGTGCGACGGGTCAAGCGATGCCGACGAGCAGGCGGAGCCGGTGGAGGCGCAGATACCGGCGGCATCGAGCAGGAGCAGCATGCTCTCGCCCTCGATATATTCAAAGCCAATGTTCAGATTGCCCGGCAGGCGATATGCGCCGTCGCACGGTCCGTTCAGCGTGCTGTGCGGAATTGCTGCCAGAATGCGGTCGCGCAGACTGTCGCGCAGCGCGGCAACCGCCTGCATCTTCGGCAGATTGGCATAGGCATTCTCGACCGCAGTGGCAAGACCGACGATGTACGCCATATTCTCGGTGCCGCCGCGCTTGCCGCGCTCCTGCCCGCCGCCGTCGATCAGGTTCTCGATCCGCACACCCTGCTTCACATACAGAAGCCCGATGCCCTTGGGCGCATGAATCTTATGTCCGGAGAGTGACAGCATGTCCACGCCGAGCGTGTCGACCTTGACATCCAGCGCACCGAACGCCTGTACCGCGTCGGTAAACATCAGTGCGCCGTGTTCGTGCGCGATCTTTGCGATCTCGGCGATCGGCTCAATCGTGCCGATCTCGTTGTTTGCCAGCATAACGGCGACCACGGCGGTCTTGTCGCTGATCGCCGCCCTGATCTCCTCCACCGAAACAAAGCCCTCGCTGTCCACGCCGACATAAGTTACCGTGAAGCCGTCGCGCTCCAGCGCCTCACAGGCGTGCAGCATGGCATGATGCTCGATCTTGCTGGTGATGATATGCGTTCTGCCCTTTTTGCGCCCCGCGTAGGCAGCACCCTTGATCGCCCAGTTGTCGGACTCGCTGCCGCAGGAGGTGAAATAGATCTCGCGCGGCTTTGCGCCGAGACAGGCTGCAATGCGTGCGCGCGCATCCTCGAGCGCAATCGCCGCCTCGCGTCCGAGGCGATGCAGGCTGGACGGGTTGCCCCACTTCGGTCCGAACCAGGGCTTCATCGCTTCAAAGACCTCCGGCGATACGGCAGTCGTCGCCGCATTGTCGGCGTAAACAAATCTTGCTTCCACTTGTGTTCCTCTCTTTGCGCGCCGCGACGCGCAAAATGCAAAATACTTAGTTATTATATACCGATTCGGTAGGAAATGCAATATAAAATGAATCTTTTTCAAAATTTTACGAAAAGGTGCGGTAAGATTGACAAGGCGCGGTGAATCCTATATAATAAAAATAATGTAAGAGGTATCGGAGGAATCACCATGTATTATATCGGCATCGACCTCGGCGGCACCAACATTGCCGCAGGCATCACGGACACGGAAGGAAACATCCTGTACAAAGGTTCCCTGCCCACCGGCGCATCGCGCGGACGCGACGCGATCATCGACGACATCGCGACGCTCTGCCGCATGCTCTGCCGCGACGCAAAGATTGCATTTGACGAGATCGGGCGCATCGGCATCGCCGTTCCGGGCGGCGTGGACGCGGCATCCGGCGAGATCCTGTTCACGCCGAACATTCCGCTCTCGGGCATCAATATCTGTGAGATCCTCTCGGCAAAGCTCGCCGGCAAGCCTGTGCTGCTCGCCAATGACGCAAACGCCGCGGCGCTTGCCGAGGCGCGCGTGGGTGCGGCACGCGGGGCAAAGGATGCCGTGATGATCACGCTCGGCACGGGTGTGGGCGGCGGCATTGTCACGGACGGAAAGATCTACACCGGATTCAACGGTCTTGCGGCGGAGCTCGGGCACTTTGTGATCCAGAAGGACGGCGTCCCCTGCGGCTGCGGCAGACGCGGCTGCTTTGAGGCTTACGCCTCTGCAACGGCGCTGATCCGCATGACCAAAGAGGAGCTCGACCGCTGCTTTGTCAGCGGCGAGGGCACGCTGATGGCGGAGAGCCGCAAGCTCAATGCGCGCGTTGCCTTTGACGCCTACCGCGCGGGCGACGCGGCGGCTAAGCGCGTCATCGAAACGTATATCGGCTATCTTGCAAGCGGCATCGCGTCGCTCATCAACATCTTCCAGCCCGAGGTCTTCATCATCGGCGGCGGCGTTTCAAACGAGAAGCAGTTCCTGCTCGACCTGCTCCTGCCGCGCATCGACGCAGAGGATTTCGCCAAGAACGCGAAAAAGCGCACCCGCGTTGTCATCGCGACCTGCGGCAACGACGCCGGCATCATCGGTGCGGCGATGAACGAATAAACCCGCGGCAGTCAAAGCAAGTGTCGCCGCGCAGGCATCGCGTTTTGATATTTATTTGTCATATTTTATAATAAGGAAGATTTCAGATGAAAAAGGTTCTGCAATGGATCGGGCTCGCGCTGGTGCTCGCGGGACTTGTCTACCTGCTCCTGCTTGAAAAGAGCAGCATGGATTTTCAGACGCTGACAAAGCCGCTGATCTTCGCCCTACTCCTCGCCGCAGGCGCGGGCGCGATGCTGTTCGGCGAAGGCTTCGACAAGCTCGAACGCACAGAAAAGCGTGTGCGCGACCTTGAAGACGAGGTGCGCCGCCTCGGCGGCTGCCTCCCCGACGGCAAAGTCGGGGCGGATGATGATACCGACCGGCTGTAATTTTGCACAAGTGCTCCCCGCCGCAGTATACGGCGGGGATTTTTTCATACACTTTTCCCGTTTTTGTCGGTCGAAATGCAGGAATATGTACAACTCGGTTCATTTTTACGCGAGATTTTCAAGAAAAATAATGAATTTCGTCAATTTTATGAATAATTTCAAAAATCTCTTGCATTGCAGTGACAACTATGCTATAATTTCAGCATCAACATTTTTCTCGGAGGTCTTCGGAACATGGGACTTACACTGACCGAAAAGATTCTGCGCGCACACATTGTGGACGGCGAGTTCAAAAAGGGCGCGGAGATCGGGCTGAAAATCGACCAGACGCTGACGCAGGACGCGACCGGCACAATGGCATACATCGAATTTGAAGCCATCGGCATTCCGCGCGTGCGCACCGAGCGTTCGGTCGCCTACATCGACCACAATACCCTGCAAAACGGGTTTGAAAATGCGGACGATCACCGCTTCATCGGTTCGGTCGCCAAAAAACACGGCATCTATTTCAGCCGCCCCGGCAACGGCATCTGCCACCAGGTGCACCTCGAGCGCTTCGGCGTGCCGGGCAAGACGCTGATCGGCTCGGACAGCCATACGCCGACCGGCGGCGGTCTCGGCATGCTGGCGATGGGCGCGGGCGGTCTCGACGTTGCGGTCGCGATGGGCGGCGGCGCGTACTACATCACCTATCCGAAGATCGTGAAGATCGAGCTTGTCGGCAAGCTTCGCCCCTGGGTATCGGCAAAGGACGTCATTCTCGAGGTCCTGCGCCGTCTCTCGGTCAAGGGCGGCGTCGGCAAGGTCATGGAATACGTCGGCGAAGGCGTGAAGACGCTCTCCGTTCCCGAGCGCGCCACCATCACCAACATGGGCGCGGAGCTGGGCGCAACGACCTCCATCTTTCCCTCCGACGAAATCACCCGTGCGTTTCTCGCCGCCGAGGGGCGCGAGGACGTGTGGAGCGAGCAGAAGGCAGACGACGATGCGATCTACGACGAGTCGCTTGTGATCGATCTCTCCGCCCTCTCCCCGATGGCAGCATGTCCGCATTCCCCCGACAATGTCAAATCGCTCACCGAGCTCGGTGAGATGAAGATCGACCAGGTCTGCATCGGCTCCTGCACCAACAGCTCGCTTGCCGACATGATGAAGGTCGCCTACATTCTGCGCGGCAAGACTGTGGCGTCGAACGTATCGCTGGCGATCGCCCCCGGCTCAAAGCAGGTCCTGAACATGCTTGCCGAGAACGGCGCTCTCGCCGACATGATCGCGGCGGGCGCGCGCGTACTGGAATCGGCGTGCGGTCCCTGCATCGGTATGGGACAGTCGCCGAACTCCGCCGGTATCTCGTTGCGCACCTTCAACCGCAACTTCCTCGGCAGAAGCGGCACCAAGGACGCCAAGGTCTATCTGGTTTCCCCCGAGGTCGCTGCCCTCTCCGCCGTGAACGGCTATCTCAGCGATCCGACAACGCTCGGCGACATGCCTGAGATCAAAATGCCCGAGAAATTTCTCATCAACGACAACATGGTCGAGCTGCCCGCCTCCGAGGCGGACGCCGACAAGGTGGAGATCCTGCGCGGACCGAACATCAAGCCCTTCCCCGAGACGCACCCGCTGGAAAACGAGATTGCCTGCAAAATCTCGCTGAAGGTGGACGACAATATCACCACCGATCATATCATGCCCGCAGGTGCAAAGATCCTGCCTCTGCGCTCCAACATTCCGGAAATCTCCAAGCACTGCTTTGAGGTCTGCGACCCCGAATTTCCCGCACGCGCCAGGGCGCTCGGCAAGAGCGTGATCGTGGGCGGCGCGAACTACGGGCAGGGCTCGTCGCGCGAGCACGCGGCGCTCGCGCCCCTCTACCTCGGCGTCAAGGCGGTCATCACCAAGAGCTTTGCCCGCATCCATGCGGCAAACCTCATCAACGCGGGCATTCTGCCGCTGACCTTTGCCGACCCCGCCGACTATGACAAGCTCGCCGAGGGCGACGAAATCGTTCTCTCCGACATCTTCGCCGCCGTGGAGGCGGGCAGCATGACGCTGACCACCAAGGCGGGCGACAAGATTAAGTTGGACTGCGCTTACTCCCCGCGCCAGATCGCCATTCTGAAGGCGGGCGGTCTGCTCCCCTACACCAAAAGTGCCAAGTAAAGGACGGACATCATGAACGAATCCATCAAGAACGCAACCGCGCAGTTTGAAACGCTGCTGCGCGAACAGATCGCACGCACCGAGCGCATGGCGGAGCTGTCAAAGCCCATCGACTATGCTTCGCTTGGCAAACTCATCATCGGCGTCTGCGACGGTGACGGCATCGGTCCGATCATCTGCACCGAGGCTGTCCGCGTGCTGGAAACCCTGCTTGCCGACCGCATCGCCGCCGGTAAGGTCGAAATCCGCCGCATCGAGGGACTGACGCTGGAAAACCGCATAGCAAAGGAGCAGAGCGTCCCCGCCGACGTGCTCGCCGCCATCAAGGAATGCCATGTGCTCCTGAAAGGTCCGACGACCACACCGAAGGGCGGCACGGGCGCAAAAGAACTGGAAAGCGCGAATGTGGCGCTCCGCCGCGAGCTTGACCTGTTTGCCAACGTGCGCCCGGTCTTCGTCCCCGAAGAGGGCATCGACTGGACGTTCTACCGCGAGAACACCGAGGGCGAATATGTGCTTGGCAGCCGCGGTGTGGAGATCCCCGGCGTGCTTGCCTGCGACTTCAAGGTAACGACCGACCTCGGCACTGAACGCATTGCCCGCGCAGCGTATGAGTTTGCCAGAAACAACGGCAAAAAGAACGTTGCCATTGTCACCAAGGCGAACATCATGAAGAAGACCGACGGTAAATTCGCACGCATCTGCCGCGAGCTTGCCGCGCGCGAATACCCCGAGCTTGTCCTCGAGGACTGGTACATCGACATCATGGCAGCCAACCTCGTCAACCCCGCGATCCGCTCGAAGTTTGAGGTCTTCGTGCTGCCCAACCTCTACGGCGACATTATCACCGACGAGGCGGCGCAGATCCAGGGCGGCGTCGGCACGGCGGGCAGCGCCAACGTCGGCGGCAGATACGCCATGTTTGAGGCGGTGCACGGCTCGGCGCCCCGCATGATCGAGGAAGGCATCGGCGAGCTTGCCAACCCCGCCTCCATCATCAAGGCGGACGAGATGCTGCTGCGCCACGTCGGCTTTGCCGCCGAGGCGGATAAGCTGGCAGCCGCCATGCAGAAATGCAGCGACGATCCCACCCTGCACATGACCGGCGAGCGCGGCGGTTCCACCGCACGCGAGTATGCCGACAAACTGCTTGCCTATATTTCGGCAGACTGAACCGCAAGCCCCGGCATCCGCGGTTCTTCGGAAAGGAGACACCATGTCTGAGTTTTCATATATCAACGACCTCGCGAAGAAATGCGCGGAGACCGACCATATCGAAGCCTCGCTCTACACCAAATACGACGTCAAGCGCGGTCTGCGCGATGCGGACGGCAAGGGCGTACTGACGGGGCTGACCGAGATCTCCTCGGTCCACGGCACCAAGGAGGAGATGGGCAGCAAGGAATACTGCGACGGCGAGCTGCGCTACCGCGGCATCGACATCAAGGATCTCGTCGGCGGCTTTGTTGCGGAGAACCGCTTCGGCTTTGAAGAGGTCATCTATCTTCTGCTGATCGGGCATCTGCCGAGCGCCAGAGAGCTCAAAGCCTTCTCGGATCTGCTGGCGTCCTACCGCACGCTGCCCGACGGGTTTGTGCGCGACATCATCATGCGCGCGCCGACCGCCGATCTGATGAACCTGCTGGCGCGCTGCGTGCTTACGCTCTATTCCTATGACACAAACGCCAACGATATTTCCCTGCCGAACGTCATGGCGCAATGCCTGCATCTGATCTCGGTGCTGCCGATGATCACGATCTACTCCTATCATTCCTACAACCACTTCATCGGTGGGCACAGTCTGGTCATCAATATGCCCAGCCGCAGCCAGTCGATGGCGGAGAACATCCTCATCATGCTGCGCCGCGACAAAAAGTACACTGAGCTGGAGGCGCGGCTGCTCGACCTCTCGCTGATCCTGCACGCAGAGCACGGCGGCGGCAACAACTCGACCTTCACCAACCGCGTTGTGACTTCATCCGGCACGGATACCTATTCGGCGATGGCAGCGTCGCTCTGCTCGCTGAAAGGTCCGCGCCACGGCGGCGCGAACGTCAAGGTCGTGCACATGTTTGCCGACATTATGACCAATGTTTCCGACTGGAAGAGCGACGATGCCGTCGCCGCTTACCTCACGCGTATCCTCAACAAAGAGGCGTTTGACCGCAGCGGTCTGATCTACGGCATCGGCCACGCGATCTACACCAAGTCCGACCCCCGCGCGCTCATCTTCAAGGAGCACGTCAAGAAGCTGGCGATCGAGAAAGGGCGCACCGAGGAATTTGAGCTTTACGAGCGCGTGGAGCGCCTTGCGCCCGAGCTGCTCTACGAGCGCAACGGGCGCGATAAGCCGATCTGCGCCAACGTGGATTTTTACAGCGGATTCGTGTATTCGATGCTGAACCTCCCGGACGAACTGTATACGCCGATTTTCGCCATCGCGCGCATCGCGGGCTGGTCGGCACACCGCCTCGAGGAGCTGGTGACCAACGGCAAGATCATCCGCCCCGCCTATATGGGCGTCCAGCCGGATGTGGAGTACGTGCCGCTGATGTTCCGGAAATAAGTATGAGAAAAAGCCTTCCCACAGGAAGGCTTTTTTGCTTTGTACGGCGGAGCAATCTTAGGCTTCCCCCTTTGGGGGAAGCCTAAGACGCAGCGGGAGACAGACGGCGCCCTACGGTTTGCGCACATTTTTCGCTAACCGGTAGGGGTCGGCGCCCTCGACGACCCGTGAAACCTGCCCCCGCAAACTGCTTATTTTTCTTGACAAGTCACCGAATCGGTGGTATATTATTTTCATACTTGTGTGAAAAGTATGAATTACTGTGAGGTACGTCATGCCGAAAGGAAAACAGCTTTTAGGTCTGCCGAAGGGCAAGTATATTTTCGGTACCGTCAAAGTCGGCGAGCGTGGTCAGATCGTCATCCCGAAGGAGGCGCGCACGCGCTTTGCGATCGAGCCGGGCGATACGCTGCTCATCCTCGGCGACGCGGAGAGCGGCATCATCGTCTCCAAGCCAGAGCTTGTCCGCGACGCTGCCGCCCGGGTCTTTCAGAATCTCGACAAGTAAACTACAGCAACATCCGGAGGTTATATTTTAGTATGTGGTTTGTTCTCTCGCTCATCGCCCTGCTCTGCTGGAGCGGCTCTGACCTGTTCAGCAAAGTCGGCTCACGCCCAGACGACAAGCTCAGCCATTGGAAGATGGTCATGGCGGTCGGTTTTGTCATGGGTCTGCACGCCTGCTATGAGATCTTCATCGGCGGTGTTCCGATCTCGCTTGATGCGATCATCACCTATCTGCCCGCATCTTTTTGCTACATTCTCTCGATGGCGATCGGCTATGTCGGTCTCCGCTATATCGAGCTGTCGGTCTCGTCCCCGATCTGCAATTCCTCGGGTGCGCTTGCCGCGCTGTTCTGCTTTATCTTCCTGCGCGAATCGCCGGATCTGCCGGTCTGGATCGGCGTTGCGCTCGTTGCCGTCGGCGTCGTCAGTCTCGGCTTCGCCGAGATGGGCGAGGACGATGCCTCCCGCGATCTGCGGCAGGCAAATGCCAACATCAAGTATCAGAAGAGCTTTCTCGCCCTGCTGCTCCCCGTCCTGTACTGCCTGATCGACGCGGCGGGCACGGTCGTGGACACCGTCATCCTCGAAACGCTCGACGAGAGCGTCGCCAACGTTGCCTATGAGCTGACTTTTCTTGCGATGGGCGTCGTCGCCGCGATCTATGTACTGTTTATCAAGCGCGATCGGCTGCAAATCCGCCGCGAGGGGCCAAAGCTGCTCGGCGCCGTCTGCGAGACCGCAGGCCAGTTCGCCTATATCTTCGCCATCGGCGATGAGGCGCACACCGGCTCCGCCGCCGCCATCATCTCCTGCTACTGCGCGCTGTCGGTCGTCTGGAGCCGCATTTTCCTTAAAGAAAAACTCAGCTGGAAACACTATCTCGCCATCATCATCGCCGTCTGCGGCATTGCCGTCCTCGGCTTCTTCGATGCGTAAAGGTACATAAAAAATGCGTCCCGGTGGGACGCATTTTTTGATTACAGGACCTTGGAAAGGAAGTCGATGGTGCGCTGGTTCTTCGGGTGCTCGAAGATGTCTTCGGGCGTGCCCTCTTCAAGAATCTTGCCGCCGTCGATGAAGATGACGCGGTCGGCGACCTCGCGGGCAAAGCCCATCTCGTGGGTAACGACGACCATCGTCATGCCCTCAGCCGCCAGTTGCTTCATAACGGCGAGCACCTCGCCGACCATCTCGGGGTCGAGAGCGCTGGTCGGTTCGTCAAACAGCATGACCTCCGGTTCCATACAGAGCGCGCGGACGATGGCGATACGCTGTTTCTGCCCGCCGGACAGCTGGGACGGATATGCCCCCGCGCGGTCGGCAAGACCGACGCGGCGGAGCAGCTCCATCGCCTTTTTCTCGGCGTCCGCCTTGGACTTTTTGAGCAGCTTGGTCGGCGCAAGCGTCATGTTGCGCAGGATCGTCATATGCGGGAACAGGTTGAAGTGCTGGAACACCATGCCCATCTTGCGGCGATGCAGGTTGATGTCCACCTTTGGGTCGGTGATGTTTACGCCGTCAAACTCGATCGTGCCTTCAGTCGGCGTTTCAAGCAGATTCAGCGACCGCAGAAACGTGGATTTACCCGAGCCGGAGGGTCCGATGACGACGACGACTTCGCCGCGGTGGATCTCCGCATCCACGCCGTCAAGTGCCTTGATCGCGCCGCCCTTGTAGTGAACTTTGAGCCCCTTTACGCAGATCAGTGCTTCGTTCTTATCGCTCATTGGTGCGCAGCCTCCTTTCGAGCTTGCCGACCAGCCATTGCAGGAAGACGACCACCGCGAGGTAGACCGCCGCAACCGCGATCAGCGGCATGAATGCGCTGTAGGTCACGCCGCGGATGATGTCGCCGCCGCGTGCCAGATCATTCAGACCGATATACGCCGAGACCGAGGTCTCCTTAAGGAGACCGATGAACTCGTTGAGCAGGGCAGGCAGCACTGCCTTGAAGGTCTGCGGCATGATGATGTAGAGCATCGTCTGCGCATAGCCGAAGCCGAGGCTGCGCCCCGCCTCCATCTGCCCCGCGTCAATCGACTGGATGCCGCCGCGGACGATCTCGGCAACATATGCGCCGGAGTTCAGACCGAAGCAGATGACGGCGGCAATGAACTTGTCAATGCCGATCGGCATGAAAATGACGAAGTAGACGATCATCAGCTGCACCAGCACAGGCGTGCCGCGCAGAACCGTCAGATACAGCTTGCAGATCGCGTTTGCAAGCTTCAGCTTGCCGGTTTTCTCATTGGTCACACGCACGATTGCCACGAGGAAGCCGAGCGCAATGCCGATGATGACCGAGAAGAAGGTGACGCGGAGCGTGACCCAAAGTCCCTTCGTAATATAGCGCCAGTTGTCGTTCTGAATGAAGTTGCGATAGAAATCGTACTTCAGATTATTGAACGTCTTGATGATCGGTACGGAAACGTCCGGCTGTCTTGCATTGTAGGTCAGCTTGACGCATTCGGTCAGCCCTCTTTTCAGGTTGGTGCTGATCGCAACGCTCTCGCCATCCACCGTGATGGCAGTCATGGCTTCGATCTCCTTCGACGCCGTGACAACGCCGCCGTAGCAGGCGTCCGCGACCGCGTCCGAGGTGTAGACGACGAAGCCGTCCGTCGTCTCGTAGAGCGTGATCTCGATCTCGCGGGTCACCGGCTCTGCGGTCTCGAGCAGTGCCTTGAGCGTGCCGTCCAGCTTCAGCTTAATCTTGGTGGAGGTCATCTCCATACCCGTCAGCGGGTCGATCGTATTCATGTTGAGCAGCTCGTTCACATGTGCAAGCAGTACCGCGCCCGCGTCGATCGTCGTCACGGTGCAATCCGCGCGGACATCCTTGGAGACGCCGTAGTCGAGGCTGTTCACGGTCACATGGCTGACCTCGGCAATATATTTCACCGAGGCGCGCGCATTTGCGCCCGGCATGGCGTCCAGAGCGTTTTCGATCAACGTCTGCGCCTCGTCGGTCGTCAGCTCCGACGCGACCATATCCGCCCGTGCGTAAAGCACGGCGCAGACCACGGCAGCGCAGAGCACGAGCGCGACGATAACGCCGATCCATATTTTTTTGTTCTTCGTCTTCGTCATGTCAGACTTCCTTTATACGCTAAAAAACAGGGGCGGGGGGACGAAACCGTCCGCCCTGCTCCCATTTTCCGTGATTTGTTCGGATCAGTTCGCCGAGATGTACTTTGCGACAATCGCATCGACCGTGCCGTCTGCAATCAGCGCTTCAAGTGCGCCGTTGATCTGATCAAGCAGCTCGGTGTTGCCCTTCTTCACGGCGATTGCATACTCCTCGACCGCATACTCGGTGGGGAGAATCTCAAGACCTGCATTCTGCTCGACAAAGACCTTCGCGGGCTGGTTGTCGATGATGACAGCGTCAATATCGCCGCCGACCAGTGCGAGAACAGCGTCAGCGCCCTTGTTGTACTTGATTACATTGTCGTCGCCGTAGTCGCCGGAAGCGTAGATGTCGCCGGTGGTTGCGAGCTGTACGCCGATCTTCTTGCCTGCAAGGTCATCCAGCGTCTTGATGTCGGAGCCGCTCTTGACGATGACCGACTGAATGCCGGTTGCGTAGCTGACCGAGAAGTCAACGCTTTCCTTGCGCTCATCGGTCACGGTCATGCCCGCCATCGCCATATCGGCGCCGCCGGAAACGACCGAGGGGATGATCGAGTCAAACTTCATGTCCTCGATGACCAGCTCCATGCCGAGCTTCTCGGCGATGGCTGCTGCGACCTCGGCGTCGATGCCGACAATCTTGTCATTCTCGTAGGACTCATAAGGCGGGAACTCCGCGTTGGTTGCCATCGTCAGGGTCTTCTTGACTTCGGGTGCGGCAGTGTCCGCGCTGGAAGCCGTGGTGTCTTCAGTCGATACTTGGGTGTCTTCGGTGGATGCGGTGGTGTTGTCTGCCTCGGTCTTGCCGCAGCCGGCGAAGCACATCGCGCACATCATCATTGCGAGTGCCAGGCAGAGAATCTTCTTCATGTTTTTCATTGTCTTTCTCCCAATTTTGTTCGGAACGGTGTTCCTTGATTTGATGGTATCAGTATACGCTTATATTTATGCATTGTCAATATACAAATATTCAAAAGAACAACTATATTTTTCGTCGAAATATGAGCATATTGCATATAATCATGCTTTGTCAGTCAGTTTTTCGTCATTCCGATATGCATAATGAATGAATATTATTCATTCGATGGTGTGATCTCACCCGCGACGCTCTCCTTGAAAAAAGTACGGATCTGCATCGGTGTATACCCGTTGCCGAGCGCCCACATCAGTTTTGTGACCGCCGCCTCGGTGGTCATGTCGTAGCCCTGGATCACGCCGACGTCGAGCAGTTTTTTGCCCACTTCGTAAAGATGCAGATTGCTGCTGTCGTACAGGCACTGGCTGCATGTGACGACCGAGATGCCCCGCTCGACCAGCGCACGGATCTTGCCCGCGAGGTCGCGGTGCACAAAGTGCATACCGCCCACGCCGAACGCCTCGACCACAATCCCGCGGTAGCCCATGTCGCAGAGCGCGTCAAACACGCGGGGCGAAAGCCCGGGCGTAAGCTTGATGAGAAAAACATCGGTGCTGACCTTGTCAACGAGCATCGGCGCGCCGTGCACATGCGGCAGCACCTCCTCGTCCACGACCAGCCCGCCGGTGGTCACGCGGGCGGCATAGCGGCGATTGACGCTCTCAAACGCATCAAAGCTCTCGGCTCGCACCTTGACCGCGCGGCAGCCGAGCATCACATGGCGGTCGAACGCGACGAACACGCCCGCTCTGCCCGATGCCGCCATCAGAAACGCGGTGCGCAGGTTGTCAAACGCGTCCGAAATGGGGTTCTGCATCGGAAGCTGTGCGCCGGTGAGCACGACCGGAATGTCGATATTCCGCAGCATAAAGGAAAGGATCGACGAGGTATACGCCATGGTGTCCGTACCGTGCGTGATGACGATGCCGTCCACCCCGGCACGCCGTTCAAAGACGCAGCGCGCGATCTTCACCCATTCCTCGGGCTGGATGTTGGAGCTGTCCAGGCACATCAGGTCGCAGACCTCAATGGCATAATAGGCGCGCAGGTGCTCAATCTCGTTTTTGAGGATCTCGCTGCCTGCGGGCACAAGCCCGTCCTTGGTATTGACCGAGGCGATCGTGCCGCCGGTAGTGATGAGCAGGATTTTCTTATTGTATTCGTTCATGCGTACTCCGCCTGCGCGGATCTGCCGCGCAAATTGTATTTATCCTTATTTTACTACGAAAGTATCGGTTTTACAAGTCCGTTTCCCTTGCAAGGCGGCATTTTCTGTGATAAAATGAAGAAAAACGCAAAGGAGGCGATGCCATGCAAAAGCGCAAGAGCGAGATCACGCTTTTCTCGCTGCTGATGTGTGTGCTCGTGATCTTCATTCACGTCACGTCCTGGACGCTGACCGCGATGGATCGCACAAGCGTCAAATATCTGCTGCTGCTCTTTCCGTGGCGGCTCTCTGCCTTCGTTGTGCAGGGGTTTGTATTTCTCTCGGGTGTGCGGCTGTTCCTCTCGGCAAAACCGTTTGACTACGGCAGATTTCTCCGCGGGCGTATACGGCGTATCGTGTTCCCCTATCTCGCATGGGTCGCGATCTATTACGCCTGTTTCATCGCCATCGGCTGGTATCGTTTCAGCTTTCGCGACCTTGCCGGATATGTGTTTCTCGGCACACTCTGCTCACACTTCTATTTTGTCGTCATCATCCTGCAATTCTATCTGCTGATGCCGCTCTGGCGGTGGCTGCTCGACCGCGTGGACGCACGTCTCCTCTGCGGCGCGGCGATCCTCGTGACCGCCGCTTTCAAGCTGTTTGTGCATTTCCGCTATGACGACCGCGTGTTCCCCGCCTATCTTTGCTGGTTCCTGCTCGGCGCGGCGGTCGGCAGACATTACGACGCTGTCGTCGCAAAGCTGAAGGCACATCTTTCGCTCCTCGGTACGGCGTTTCTCGTGACGGCGGCGGCAGACCTGTACTTTACATGGCGGTCGCAGTGCTTCGGCGAGGTCTTCCCGTGGTTTGAGGCACTGCACCTTGTTTACGCGATGGCGGCAATCTTCTTCTGCTTCGCCGCCTTTGCCAAAGTCTGCGAGAAGCTCGACGCATTGCCCGCATTCTTCGCCCTCTGCGACAGAAGCAGCTACCTGATCTACCTTGCGCATGTTCTGCCGATCTATGCGGCAAACCACCTAATCCAGCGCAGCGGCGGTATGACCATGGCAACGGCGTATCTGTTCCGTTTCGTCTTCACCTATGCCATGACCTTCGGCGGCTGACTCTGCTATACATATGTGAAAGAAAAAATCAAGGAGCGACTGCAACATGCCAACGGACGCACAAATCAGGACCGCGCTTGACACGCTCGGGACGCATCAGCTTGCCGCACATGAATGCTTCGGCGGTGCCGCCGCCGTCCTGCGGGACGGCGAGGTGATCTGCGAAAGCTATTTCGGCGGCGACCGTTTTTCGGATCGCGCGCTCTTTCGTCTCGCCTCGATGACCAAGCTGTTCACCGCCGCGGCGGTTATGAAGCTCGCGGAAGATGGCAGGCTGAACATTGAAGCACCCGTATCAACCTATCTGCCCGCCTTTGCGCATTTGAAGATCGGCACGCTGACCGCAGACGGCAGTGTGCGCGCCGCGTCGATGCCGCGGCGGGAAATCACACCGTTCGACCTGCTGACGCACACGGCAGGGCTTGGTGCAGACACGCTCGGCAATCGGGAATATGACCTGATGCCCCCTGTCGAAAAAGTTTCGCTCGCGCGCGTCGTGGATCGGTACGGCGCATCATTTCACCTCGCCTTTGAGCCGGGCAGCCGCGCCGCCTACAGCGGCTTTGCCGGTTATGATGTACTTGCGCGCATCATCGAGCTGGTCACGGGCATGTCCTTCGGCGCTTATCTGAAAGCTGCCTTCTTTGACCCGCTCGGAATGCCGGACACGACCTTTGCGCCGACGCCTGAACAGTACGCGCGTTTCTCGCCCGTGCAAAAACGGGTGCGCGGCGAGGAGATCGCGGTGAATTTTCGCGGCGAGGTCTTTCGCGGGATTCCAACAACCTACGAAGCCGCAGGCGCGGCACTGGCGTCTACCCTGCCCGACCTCGTCCGTTTCTTCCGAATGCTGGCACGCGGCGGCGAACTTGACGGCGTGCGCGTCCTGCGCCCCGAAAGCGTCCGGTGCATGATCGCACCCAAGCTGCCGGACAACCTGCCCGGGCTGCTCCCCGGAGAGAACAACGCCTTCGGCTGTTTCGTCGTGACCGGCGCACATCGCCTGCCACGCGGCAGCGTTTACACGCACGGCGCCTACGGCACGCACGCGCTCTTTCTCCCACGCGAGAACCTTGTCGGCATTCTTCTCAAAAATTCCTACGTCGACATGTCCCTCACCTCGCATGCTACCATCGAATTTGAAAATGCCCTGCTCGGGAAAAGCGGGACATAAAAAAGGAGAGGCAAAACCTCTCCTTTTTTACATTGTAATGCCTTGTATGGCGTGGTCATACAGAAACGCTTTCAGCGGTTCGGCGTCTCCGGTGTTGTAAAATGAAATTGATCCGTAATCTCATTTATGTTCACCGTCCCCGTGTCACAGAAAAAGAAAATCCCGCCGAGCCGTGTACACCCCAAAAGAAAACCCTGCATAGCAAGGCGGTATCCGCGGCTCTGCTTTGTGCTTCCAACGTCCGCTGCGGTCGAGCCGCGCGGGAGGCCTGCATACCTACAGAGCGATATAGGATTCCATTTAAAAGTTGTAGGTTCCGATATGGTTGTGTATCACGAGCTAAGCAGGAAAGTCTGCTTTCAGTATATGCAAATGCGCGCGTTCTATGCGCTCAGTTTTCGTCGGTGTTGCCGTCTTCGTCGTAATCGACGGTGTTGAACAGCTCATCCTCGAAATAGTCGGCGACGCGGTCAAACTCGTCATCGTCGTCGATGGTCACAAGTGTCTCTTCACCGGTCTCATCCAGTTCAAGACGCAGGATGACGTATTCCTCGGAATCCTCCTCAACGGGAACCAGCGCAAGATAGGCCTTGCCCTCAAACTCGCAGGAGCCGATCAGTTCAAACTCGCTCTCCTTGCCGGTCTCATCGGTCAGCGTATAAATATCGCCGTCATAGATCTCTTCCATGTCTTTATCCTTTCGGTCAAAAAATCGTTTTTGTTCTGCCTCTATTGTACCAACTGCGCCCTGCCTTTGTCAAGACGCTTTCCGAAAAATCAGCCCTTAAAACTCGAGCAGATCCGACAGAATATAGTTGCTGACGTACATGCCCTTGGCGGTCAGCGCAATGCGGTCGACCGCGGCGCGCGCAAAGCCGCCCGCAAGGTAACGCTCCAGCTTTTTTCCGTATTTCGCGAGGAAGTCACGCCCGAAGGTTTGCCGGTATGCCGAGAGCGAAATGCCGTCAAACAGGCGCAGGCGGAGCATGACATACTCGGTCTCCCTCGTAAACCTGTCAATATCGGTGCATTCGGTGAGGATGGAGCCAAGCTCGGTCGGCGACTCCATCTCGCGGATGTAGGCGTCAATGTCGGTCGTATAGGCATAGCGCTGATTGTTGAAATAGGAATGCGCCGCCACGCCGAAGCCAAGATATTTCTCATCCAGCCAGTAGCGCAGATTGTGCCGCGAACGAAAGCCGGGGCGCGCAAAGTTGCTGATCTCATAGTGCTCATAGCCGGCATCGGTAAGTGTGCGATGCGCATCAAAATACATGTTGTATTCGGTCTCCTCGTCGGGGAGCGGCAGGCGATCCCGCGCCGCGTAAAACGGCGTTCCCTCCTCGATCTTCAGCCCGTAGACCGACAGATGCTCGGGATCAAGATCACGCACAAAGTCCAGCGAGCGCCGAAAGCTCTCGCGCGTCTGCTGCGGAATGCCGTACATCAGGTCGAGGTTGATGTTCTCAAATCCGGCGCGCCGCGCGTCGTCATAGGAGCGCGCGAGGTCGGCGGCGGTATGGATCCGCCCGAGTGCGCGCAGCTCCGCGTCGTCGGCGCTTTGCAGCCCGAAGGAAATGCGGTTGAACCCGCCTTTGCGCAGCGTGCGCAGCGCACGGCGATCTACCGTGCCGGGGTTTGCCTCAGTGGTGATCTCCGCGCTCTTTTCAAGCGCAAACGCATTGCGCACGCAGTCGAGCAGCGTGCAAAGCTGCTTTGCCGTGAGCAGTGTAGGTGTGCCGCCGCCGAAATAGACGGTATCGACCGTATAATCCGCCGCTGCGGCGGAAAAATCCTGCATATGCAGCAGCAGCGCGTTCAGATAGCGCTCGATCTCCTGCGCGGACGCAGGCGGATGCGAACAGAAATCACAGTAGCCGCACTTGCTTTTGCAAAACGGGATGTGGATATAGATGCCGAGCTTTTCTTTTTCTTCCATGTCCGGTATGGGGCGGTCAGTTGTCGTCGCCGTCCAGCTTGAGCACCGCCATGAACGCCTCGGGCGAGACCTCGACCGAGCCGAGACGGCGCATCTTCTTTTTGCCCTCTTTCTGCTTTTCCAGCAGCTTTTTCTTGCGTGTGATGTCGCCGCCGTAGCACTTGGCAAGGACGTCCTTGCGCATCGCCTTGACGGTCTCACGGGCAATGATGCGGTTGCCGATCGCCGCCTGGATCGGCACTTCAAAGAGCTGGCGCGGGATGTTGTCCTTCAGTTTTTCTGCAATTTTTCTGGCGCGGGCATATGCCTTGTCCTCGTGCACGATGAAGGAGAGCGCGTCCACCTGTTCACCGTTGAGCAGGAAGTCAAGGCGCACGAGCTTCGACGGCACATATTCCGAGAACTCATAGTCAAGCGAGGCATAGCCCTTGCTGCGGCTCTTGAGCGCGTCAAAGAAATCATAAATGATCTCATTGAGCGGCAGGATATAGTGCAGTTCGACACGCTCGGTGTCGATATATTTCATGTCGATGAACGTGCCGCGCTTGTCCTGGCAAAGCTCCATGATGCCGCCGACAAACTCGGTGGGCGTAATAACCGATGCACGGACGACCGGTTCCGCCGCCTCGCGGATGGCATCGGGCGACGGGTAATTGGAGGGATTGTCGATCATACGGACGCTGCCGTCGTTCATGGTGATCTTATAGATAACGCCGGGCGCGGTGGTGATCAGATCAAGGTTGAACTCACGTTCCAGCCGTTCTTCAATGATCTCCATGTGCAAAAGCCCGAGGAAGCCGCAGCGGAAGCCGAAACCGAGCGCCACCGAGGTCTCCGGCTCAAACAGGAGCGCCGCGTCGTTGAGCTGGAGTTTTTCCAGCGCGTCGCGCAGATCGCCGTAGCGTGCGCCGTCCGCCGGGTAAATGCCCGCATAGACCATCGGGTTGACCTTCTTGAAGCCTGGCAGCGGCTCGGTTGCCCCGCCCTCCGCAAGCGTGATCGTATCGCCCACACGGGTGTCGCCGACATACTTGATGCTTGCCGTGATGTAGCCAACCTCGCCCGCCGAGAGCGACGCGCGCTTTTGCAGCCCGAACGGCTCCATACTGCCGACCTCGACCACGTCGAACTCCGCGCCTGTGCTCATCAGCTTGATGCGGTCGCCCGCCTTGACCGTGCCGTCCTTGACGCGGACATAGACGACCACGCCGAGGTAGCTGTCGTAATACGAGTCGAAGATGAGGCATTTGAGCGGCGCGTTTTCGTCGCCCTTGGGCGCGGGGATGTCACTGATGATCTTATCCATGACATCGCCGATGTTCAGCCCGGTCTTCGCCGACACGGCGGGGCAGCCCTCGGCAACAATGCCGATGACATCCTCGATCTCGGCGCGCACCTTCTCCACGTCGGCGCTGGGCAGATCGATCTTGTTGATGACCGGGACGATCTCCAGGTTTGCATCCACAGCAAGGTAGGCATTTGCCAGCGTCTGCGCCTCGATGCCCTGCGTGGCGTCCACCACCAGCAGCGCGCCGTCGCAGGCGTTGAGGCTGCGGGAAACCTCATAGTTGAAGTCGACATGACCGGGCGTGTCGATCAGATTGAGCGTATAGACCTCGCCGTCCTTTGCGGTATAATCGAGTCGGACGGCGCGCGCCTTGATGGTGATGCCGCGCTCGCGTTCAAGATCCATGTTGTCGAGGAGCTGCTCCTCCATCTCGCGCGCCGAGACCGTGCGCGTATATTCGAGAATGCGGTCGGCAAGGGTGGACTTGCCATGGTCGATATGGGCAATGATTGAAAAATTGCGGATATGCTGTTGCTTGTCGCTCACGTTGAAAATCCTTTCGGAGATGAAATCTGCAATATTTATTATCAGTATACCAATTTTTCGCGCACAAATCAAGTAGGCGACGGAGAAATCCGCGCGGCTTTACGGAAAATGCGTCCCTGCGACGCTGTGCTGCACGGCAAGCCTTTTCTCATTTTTTGAAAAAGGGCTTGACAAAAAACGAAAAGTTGTGTATACTAACAGGGTACGTGACTGAAACACCATGCGTACAAGTGCAGAAGTACTCAAGTGGTGAAGAGGCGCCCCTGCTAAGGGTGTAGGTCGGGTAACCGGCGCGAGAGTTCAAATCTCTCCTTCTGCGCCAAAGAAACCCCGCATAAACACAAGGTTTATGCGGGGTTCGTCTTTTTAGGTAAAATGCAGAACGGGCGAAAGCGGGTCAAAATCGGTACAAAAAGTAGTCAGAAAAGCAGTCAAGGCAGCCGCATTGCGGCTGCCTCGACGTTTTTATTCAAACAGTTTATCGGCGTCGATGTCGGAAAGGTCGTTCCGGTAAGCAGTGTTCTCCATCTGATAGATGAGACGGTCGCCGAGATATTTCTCGGCAGTGAGCAGTACGGCATTTTCAAACGAAAAGCTGTAGACCTCCCGCACGCCGGATGCCGTGGTGAAATCGAAGGTAAACACATTCTCACCCGTACCGCGCGCCGGTGTCAGCGCCAGCGAATAGCCGGTGATGCCGCCGCCGTAATCCGACGTACCGCCTTCCCCGAGCGTGCCGATCAACGCCGTAAGGTCGCCGAGCGGCATGACACCCATGCGCTCGGCAAGCCGAATGCCATCCGGCGCGTCCGCGTCTGCTGCCGCAGCCGTGACTGTCTGATTGCGCGTATGGTCGATGATCTCCACACTGCCCTCCCGGCAGACCGCCGTGGACAAAGCAATATCGTCCCGCGTTTCCCGCACCCACCAGTCCGCATCGCGCACGACAACATCATAGCGTGTGGTGACCGATGCATTTCCGCTGCGGAGGGTAACGGTATAGGCACGGTAATATGCTGACGGGATCGGCATACTGCCGAGTGCCGCCGCATACTCCTCGCGTGCGATGGCAGGCGTCAGGATGGTTTCCGCCGCCTCGGGGGCAATAGCCGCCGTCTGCGCCGGGCGCGCCGTAGTCTCCGCCGCGCCAAACCAGGCAGACAGCGAGGCGGGCGGACGGATGACGCCGAGCGAATACATGCCAAGCAGTGCAAGCACGGCGAAAACAAGCACGACCGACAAAAGAAGGGTCACACCGCGGGCACTGTAAAAGGTCTTACTGCCGCCCGTCCGATCCGGTTTCCGATTCGTCTTCTTCACCTGTAGGCTCCTTTACCGGTTCTGCCGCGGCGGCATTTGCAGCCTTGGCAAGCTCCTTTTCTTCGGCTGCCGCCTCAGCGGCAGCCTCCTCGGGTGTGATGGAGGGAATCTCGCCGATCACATCCTCAAAGGTCTCGACCGGCGGCGCGACGCCCTCATCCTCATTGTAGATGCCGGAATGGATCCGCAGCTTCGGATTTCGCAGGATGAGAAAGGTCACAAAGAAGATGGCAAGTCCGACAACCAGCATCAGCGCGCCGCCGCGCGTAGACTGCCCGGTGAGCATCACGGCAGAGATACCGAGAATGGCGCAAACCGCATACAGGATGCGCACGCTCTGCTTCTGCCCGAAGCCCATGTCGATCAGTCTGTGATGCAGATGTCCGCGATCCGGTGCAAACGGGCTCTTGCCGTGCGCAAGCCGACGCACGACCGCAAAGAAGGTGTCGGCAAGCGGCAGCCCGAAAATGGACAGCGGGATAAAGAACGCGAGCACCATATCGCTCTTAAACACGCCGACGACCGAGAGGACCGACAGCGCATAACCGAGGAACAGTGCACCGGTATCGCCCATGAAAATGCGCGCCGGATTGGCGTTGAACGGCAGAAAGCCGAGGCAGGCGGCAGCGATCAGCGCCGTGATCAGGCAGTGCGCCACACTGCTGTCGGACAGCAGCATGGTGAGACAAAGCGAGATCGAGCTGATGGCGGAAACGCCGCAGGCAAGCCCGTCCAGCCCATCAATGAAGTTGACCGCATTGGTCAGCCCCACGATCCAGAAAACCGTGATCGGAATCGCCCAGTTGCCGAAGGCAACGTACTTGCCGAAAAAGCAGATGTAGTCGATCGTCACGCCCTGCGAGACCGCAAAGAGCGCAGCTACAATCTGCACCGCCAGCTTAAGGAACGCATTGAGGCGATAGACATCATCCAGAATGCCGAGCAGCACCAACGCGCTGCCCCCGATCAGGATGGTAACCAGCTCCCTGTCCAGCCGACAGAAACCGATTGATGTAATGAGAAACGCAAGAAAGATCGCAAGTCCGCCGATGCGCGGAATAGGCTTGTGATGCATCCGTCTGCCGTCGGTGGGCACGTCGATCGCCTTGATCTTGATGGCGAGGACGCGCACAAGCGGCGTCAGCGTATAGGCAAGCAGCGCGGCGCAGATGAGCGCGCAGGCGCTGTAGATCAGCGTGCTGTTCATACTGTCACCGCTTACTTGACGGTCGTGAAGCCGACCTTGCGCTTGACCTTCGAGAGCGTCTTGCGCGCATAGTAGGCAGCCTCGTCCGCACCGTTTTTCATCACGGTCTCAAGATACGCCTTATCCGCCATGAGGCGGTCAAACTCCTCACGCACGGGCGCAAGCTCGTCCGCACAGACCTCGCCGACCGCCGCCTTGAAATCGCCGTAGCCCTTGCCGTCAAACTCGCGCTCGATCTCGTCAAAGGACTTGCCGGTGAAGCAGGAATAGATGGTCATGAGGTTGTTGATGCCGTCCTTGCCCTCGCCGAAGGCGACACGGGTATCCGAATCGGTGACAGCGCGCTTGAATTTGCGCACAATGTCGTCCTTTTTATCGAGAATGTAGACGACGGCATTGACATTTTCGTCCGACTTGGACATTTTCTTTGTCGGATCGGCAAGCGACATGATCTTCTTGCCGCTCTTCGGAATATACCCATCCGGAATGGTGAAGGTCTCGCCGTACACGCCGTTGAAGCGAGCCGCAATGTCGCGGGTGATCTCGAGATGCTGCGACTGATCCACACCGACCGGCACGAGGTCGGTCTGGTACAGCAGAATATCCGCCGCCATCAGCGAGGGGTAGGTGAACAGACCTGCATTGACGTTGTCCGCATGCTTGGCGCTCTTGTCCTTGAACTGCGTCATGCGCGACAGCTCGCCGAACATGGTATAGCAGTTGAGCACCCAGGCAAGCTCGGCATGCGCGGGCACATGCGACTGTACATAAAGCGTATTCTTCTGCGGATCGAGACCGCAAGCCATGTAGAGTGCCAGCGTCTCATAGGTGTGACGGCGCAGATCGGCAGGAACCTGCCGCACGGTGATGGCATGCATGTCTGCCACGCAGTAAAAGCACTTGTACTCGTCCGAAAATGTATCAAAATTGCGCAGTGCGCCGAGGTAGTTTCCGATGGTGAGGTTGCCCGAGGGCTGCACACCGGAAAAGACCACTTTTTTTGTATCCAACATGAGAAACGGTTTCCTTTCGTATTACATCAAGCTCTGTGCATGTCGATATATTCCCTTGCGCAGTCACCGAGGATCTCCACGCCGCGCACAATATCCTCATCGGAGGGGGTGGAATAATTCAGGCGGAAGGAGGGGGATATGCCGCTTGGGTCGGAGAGGAATGTTGCCCCCGGCACGACAGCGACCTTGCGCCCGACCAGCACTTTGGCAAAATCAGCGCTGTCCATGCCGCGCGGCAGCGTACACCAGACAAACAGACCGCCCTCGGGATGCGTAAACTCCACTTCCGCAGGCAGGCAGCTGCCGAGACAATCCAGCATCAGTGCGCATTTGCGCCCGTACAGCGCACGAATCTCGGCGATGTGGGCATCCAGGTCATACTCGGTCATATACCGATAGCAGAGCATCTGAAAAAAGATGTTTGTATGCACATCCTCGCTTTGCTTGGCGACGACCATCTTGGTGATGATCTCTTCGGGCGCAGTGACATAGCCGACGCGCATTCCGGAGGAGAGGATCTTGGAAAACGACGAGCAATAGATCACGATGCCGTCCTCGTCAAAGGACTTGATCGTGGGTACATCCTCGCCGGCAAAGCGCAGCTCACCGTAAGGATTATCCTCGAGGATCACAACGCCGTATTTCTTGCAGAGGTCATAGACCGCGCGGCGGCGCTCCGTCGGCGTGGTAATGCCGGACGGATTCTGAAAGCTCGGGATGATATAGAGCAGCTTTGCGTTGTCGTGACGGCGCAGCTTATCCTCCAGATCGCCTGGAACAATGCCCTCATCATCACACTTCACGCCGACCGGCACAGCACCGTTGGAACGGAATGCGTTGAGCGCGCCGATGAAGCTCGGCTCCTCGCAGAGCACGACATCGCCCTCGTTGCAGAACACCTTGCAGGCAAGCTCGATACCCTGCTGACCGCCCGAAACGACGATCGTGGAATCAAAGCCACGCCCGATTCCGAATTTTTTCTTCAGTCTGGCGGCGATCGCTTCACGCAGCGGCGGATAACCCTCGGTGATGCTGTATTGCAGCGCCGCCGTGGACTGCGTCCTGAAAATGTCGGCGGAGAGCGCTGCCAGTGCCTCTACCGGGAAGGACTCGGGCGACGGATTGCCCGCCGCAAACGAAATGATGCTCGGGTCGGTCAGACTCTTGAAGATCTCCCGGATGGCAGACGGGCGCAGATTTGCCAGCTTGTCCGAAAATGAATAGTTCATGGTGTGTTCCTTCCGTCGGGCGGACGCTGCCGCCGAATTGCGTTATACCGGGATCTTGAAGATCAGCTTCTTTGAAGCGTCGGAATGAAGCTTGACCGACGGACGATGCGCGTCGCGGGGCTCTAAGAATGCAAACGAGCCGGTCTCAAGCGCGATCTCACTGACGTTCGCGCCTGCCTTCGGCACGGGGTGGCTGACGTCCTTCTCGGCGTCGTACTCTGCATCCTCAACCTCATCAATCGGAAGGTAGCCCATGCTCTCATCGCCCTCGATCAGATACTGCAGGTCAATATACTTTCTGTGCGTCTCCCAGCGAGCCGCCTCACGGGTCTTGGGCGTGAAGGCATTGACGACGACGCGAACGCCGTCGGCGATGTCGTACTTGCCCACTTCCAGCGCGTGAATATCGGTCTTTGCAAGGTAGTCGCAGACGACCTTGATCTTCTCGTTATAGGGGATGTAGAGTTTCAGGTTTTCGATTCTGTCAGCAAACATGATATTCTCCTTCTGCGGCACTGCCGCAATCTGAATTTTTTACACCTATTATTATACGCACAAGTCCGCACTTTTGCAAGACTATTCTGCGGATTTTGCGGGCATGCGGGCATCAAGCACGCTGTACAGCGTGATGACGATCACGAGAAACGCGCCGCCGACCAGCGCAAAGGTTCCCGGCACGCCGCCGCCCGTGAGTGCGACCCACACGGGGTTGAGCAGCGGCTCGATCGCTGCAAGGACCGAACAGGTGACCGTGCTGCACCGTTTGCTTGCCAACGCATACAGAATATACGGGATGCCGAGCTGTACCACGCCGAGCAGGGCAAGAATGCCGATGCCGGTCAGGCTCCACATATTCTCGGTGAATGCGGCAAACGGCAGACCGACCGCCGCGCAGAACACATGACCGAAGAGGATGCCGCTCATCTTCTCCTCACCCTTTGTGTTGCCGACCGCCACAAACATGCCGCCCATAAACGCGCCCGCCGTGATGCCGAGCAGGTTGCCGACGAGCTTGCCCGCGTCGAGACTGTCAAAGAAGAAGAGCGAGATGCCGCCGAGCGTCAGCAGCACCGTGACAACGTCCAGTGCACGCGGCTTTTTGTGCAGGAACAGAAACGAGAAAATCAGAATGAAGATCGGCGCGGTGTATTGCAGGACGATGGCGTTTGCCGCCGTGGTATACTTGTTTGCCACGACAAAGCAGATAAAATCGCCGCAAAGCAGAATGCCGCTGACGAGCGTATCGCGCGAAAAAATGATTTTTTGCTTTGTCAGCGCCATATAGGCAAGGACGGTCAGCGCCGCAAACAGCGAACGTCCGCCCGCGATGACAAAGCCGTTCATGTCGAGCAGTCCGATGAACACGCCCGCGATGCTCCAGAGCACCGCGCAGACGACCATCTGACAGATGCCGATATTGCGGGACTGCATATTTTCTTTTGTGTTTTCCATGAGTTTGGTCTCTTTCTTCTGCCTGAATGCAAGTACAGGTACGGAAAACCGCACCTGTACAAATCGGATGTCAATTATCGTTTTACTGCGGGAGCAAGGATCAGCCGCTCCAGCAGTCCCTGCGCGTGCAGGCAGCTCCGGATCAGCGCCTGCGCCTTCTTGCAGGAGCTGTCAAACAGACGCGGCTTCTCCGCCATACGGTCGCCGATCACGTTGAAGCGCGGCGGGCGCGAGGTCATATTGTGCGTATCGCTCCCCAGCACGACCGGAACGCCCATCGAGGCGATGCGGTCCAGCAGCGGCAGCATCTGCCGCTCGGCAAGCGTCTCCGCCGTGATCTGAAAGATCACGCGCGGAATCGCGGCAAGGCTGCGAATCTGCTCGGTCGTCAGCCCGTAGCGCTCCACATGCGCGATGACCGGCGTGAGCGAGTATTTGAAGATTGTATTTTCGATCGCGGGTACCGTCCAAGCGCCGAACGGTCTGTCCGGCAGCTCCAGAAGAATCACGTTGGAGTCGCCGTAGCACATCCGGTTTGCCGGTGCGTCGCACAGATTCTCATACAGCTGCACTTCCGCGCCGAGGATGACGCGCGTGTCGCCGTACAGCGTGTGCGCCTGCCGGTATGCAGCTTCCCTACGAGCAAGGAAAGCATCCATATTCTCGCGCCACGGATAAAAATGGGGGGTGGCGCAAATCGTCGCCACCCCCTGTTTTTTCAACAGCTCGCACATCTTTGCCGATTCATCCATGCGATCGGTTCCGTCGAAATCCATGCCGGGTAATAGGTGGCAATGAAAATCTATGTAACGGTCCGTCATTTCCGCGTCTTCCCTTCGCCTGCCTTTTCGGGAGCAGCGTTCTTCTTGCCGGAAGACTTCTTCGCACCGTAACCATAGCCATAGCCGTAACCGTAACCGTAACCGCTGTCGCTGCGGCTGTAATGGCTGCGATAGCGGTCGCCGCGATAGCGATAAGCATGGTATGTATAGCCGTAGGACTTATGCTGTTCCTTGACGTCCGTCAGGATTGCGCCGAGCACCTGACCGCCGACGCCCTTGATCAGTTCGACCGTCTTGGCGACCTCGTTATACACCGCATGATTCTGTCTTGCGATGATGATCGACTGCGGCGCGTTGAGCAGCAGCGACAGCGTATCCGAGACGAAGCCCGCCGGAGGAGAGTCCATGATGATAAACTCATACCGCGGACGCAGCGCGTCAAGCAGCTGATGCATCCGCTCCGAGCCGAGCAGCTCGGACGGGTTCGGCGGCGTCGGTCCTGCTGTGAGCAGATCAAGGTTCTCCTTGACATCGTGCTTGACCGCGTCGGCAAAAGAGGTCATGCCGGCAAGCACGTCGGAAAGCCCCGTGTTGTTCTCTTTCTCAAAGATCTTCTGCTGCGACGGATTGCGCATGTCGCAGTCGATCAGCAATACCCGCGTACCGTTCTGTGCAAAGGAAAGCGCCAGGTTCGCGCTCGTCACGCTTTTGCCCGAGTTCGGCTCGGCACTCGTGACGACAAAAGTGTTGTCATGTCCGGAGGACAGCGTGAACAGCAGAGAGGTACGGATATTCTTATAGGTCTCAATGATGCGGAACGCCTTGCCGGGGCTCATGTTGCAGAACAGATCCGCTGAGCTGAGCTGTCGGTCAATTGTTTTGTTTCTGATAATCGCCATAGTAGCCGTAGCCCTCCTTTCCGCCGTCAAGTTCATGAATACTGGGCACTTCGCCGAGAACCGGAATACCGATCTTCGACACGAAGTCCGCCTCGTCCTTTACACGGTTGTCCGCAAGGTAGACCACAAGGACCAGAGCTGCGGCAAACACCATGCCAAGCAGCGCGCCGAGCAGCATCATGTTGCGTACATTCGGGAAACAGGGGTTGTACTCCGGCTTCGCTTCGCCGAGCGAATTGCAGCGCCCGCCCTCGAAAATGCTGCTGATCAGATCGGTCGAAACCTCGACCATCTTGTTGCAGATCAGCGCCGCCATCTTCGGATCGGCGCATTTGACTGAAATATTGATGACTTCGGTACTTACCTCCACCGTGGTGGTCAGTTTGTACGCGTCCAGATAAGCAAGATCAAAGTCCGGGTCGTTTGCGAGCCTTCTGCGGAGTTCCTCACTCGCGCGGGCACTGGTCATAATCACGCAATATGTATTAGCCATCGACTTTGCCGCCGACAGATCCGAAGCGGTGACCTTTTGAATGGTTGCCTCATCCACATTGCTGATCAGAACCTGCGCCTTCGACTCATACTTCTTGGGCAGCATGAAGTTGGATATGGAAAAAGCAAGCAGCATCCCGACGACCGTAGAAATCAGAATTGCGGACAAATGCCGTCGGAGCGCCGCAAAAATGATCTGTGTATCGAGCTCTTGATTCATAAAAATTTTGTCGCACCTTTCTGCAAGCATAACTCTGTTATATTATATACGAACGGCGTCAAGAAGTCAATAGCTTTTGAAAAACGGAATCGCATTCCTTTCTATAATTTTGAAATTTGTCGGTTCGACAGTAGTATTTTATACATTCGTGCGGGAAATGTGGGTTGAAACCGGGCAGCAAATATGGTACGATAAGGACAGATTTCCAGAAAAGCGAAAGGACCGCCGCCATGACCGAGAGACTTTACAATACAAACGCCTATACTGCCGCCTTTGATGCGCGCGTGCTTGCCTGCACCGCCCACGGGGACGGCTTTGCCATCGTGCTCGACCGCACGGCGTTTTTTCCCGAGGGCGGCGGTCAGGGCGGCGACCGCGGTCGCATCGGCGATGTCGAAGTCATCGACACGGTGGAGCGCGGCGGCGAGATCCTGCATCTTACACACACAGTGCTGCCTGTGGGTGAAGTGCTGCCTTGCAAGATCGACTTTGATCTGCGCTACGAACGGATGCAGTGCCACAGCGGCGAGCATATCGTTTCGGGACTGATACACCGCCTGTACGGCTATAATAATGTCGGTTTTCACCTCGGCGACGAGGAGATGACCGTAGACTATGACGGCGTACTCGACGAGGACGCGCAGCGCGCGGTGGAGCTTGCCGCCAACCGCGCCGTTTTTGAGAACCTTGCCATTCGCGCCTTCTTCCCCACCCCCGCCGAGGCGGCGGCGCTCGACTACCGCAGCAAGCTGGCCATCACCGAGGGGCTGCGTCTGGTCGAGATCCCCGGCTGCGACCTCTGCGCCTGCTGCGCGCCGCACGTTGCGCGCACCGGCGAGATCGGCATCATCAAGCTGCTGGATTCCATCCATTATAAAGGCGGCGTGCGCATCCGCATGCTCTGCGGTCTGCGCGCGCTGCGCGATTATCAGGCGAAGTTTGCGGCGGCACGCCGCGTCTCCGCAGCCCTCTCCGCAAAGCAGAGCGAAATTCCCGCGGCGGTTGAACGATTATGCGGGTCCCTCGAGACCGCGAAGCGCGACGCAGCGGCGCTTCGCCGCGCGCTCGGCGACCGCATCGCGGCATCGCTCGGCGAGGCTGCGGGCGATCTCTGCGTATTTGAGCCGCTGCTTGACGTGGGTGCCATGCGCACGCTCGCGGCAGCCGGCGCAAAGAAATGCGGCGGTGTTTTTGCCGTGTTTGCCGGCAGCGACGCCGACGGCTACAACTATGTCGCGGCGTCCGACGCGATCGATATGAGGGACTATGCAAAACGGCTGAATCACGCGCTTGGCGGGCGCGGCGGCGGCAATGCGCAAATGATCTGCGGCAGCGTCACCGCGCCGCGAAGCGCGATCGACGCCTACTTCAAAAAAGAATAAAAGCCCCGGCGCATCGATGCAGCACGGCACTGCCGTGCTGCATCGTCCCGGCGGCAGACGGGAGGTACCCCTATGACCGAACTGAAGATCGAAGAACTGCTGGACATGATCGGGCGGCGCGACGTCCCCGCGATCAAAGCCTATTTTGCAGACCAGAACCCCATCGACATTGCGGAACTGCTCAGTGAAGACGCCGAGCTGCCGCTTGCCAAGCTCTATCGGCTGCTGCCGAAGACGCTGGCTGCCGAGGTCTTTGTCGAGATGGACAGCGACACGCAGGCAAAGCTGATCGCCGAGCTCTCGGACAAGGAAATTGCCGAGACGATGTCCGAGCTGTTCTATGACGACGCTGCCGACCTCGTTGAGGAAATGCCCGCGACCGTGGTCAAGCGCATTCTGAAAAACACCGCGACTGAGGATCGCAGCGAGATCAACAAGCTGCTCAAATTCAAGGACGACAGCGCGGGCAGCATCATGACCACCGAGTTTGTGGAGCTGAAACGTGAAATGACCGTCGGCGAAGCGCTCGACCACATCCGCCGCGTCGCGCCCGACAAGGAGACGGTCTACACCTGCTATGTCACCGACGGAACGCGGCATCTGCTCGGGCTTGTCACGGCACTGGCGCTGCTGACCTCGCCGACCGACAAAAAGATCGGCGACCTGATGAATGAACACGTCATCTCAGCAAGAACGTCGGACGACCGCGAAGAGGTCGCCAAGACGCTGACGAAATACGACTTTCTTGCCCTGCCTGTTGTGGACAGCGAGGATCGCCTCGTCGGCATCGTCACCGTGGACGACGCGCTGGACGTCATCAGCGAAGAGACCGAGGAAGACTTTGCAAAGATGGCAGGTATGTCGCCGAGCGAAGCGCCCTATCTCAAGACCCCGGCGCTGCGGCTCTTCCGCGCGCGCATCCCGTGGCTGCTCCTGCTCATGGTGTCGGCGACCTTCACCGGCATGATCATCTCCGGCTTTGAGAACGCGCTTGCCAAGCAGGTGGTGCTCACCATGTTCATCCCGATGCTGATGGACACCGGCGGCAACAGCGGCTCGCAGAGCTCGGTCACCATCATCCGCGCGCTGTCGCTCGGCGACGTGCACTTCGGCGATATCCTGCGCGTGCTGCGCAAAGAGCTGACCACCGCCCTGCTCTGCGGCGTCACACTCGCCGCCGTCGCCTTCATCAAGCTGATGACGATCGACAATCTGCTCTCCGGCGGCGTCACGCTCACCGTGGCGCTCGTCGTCTCGCTCACCCTGCTCTGCACCGTCCTCGCCGCCAAATTCATCGGCGCGACGCTGCCGCTCATTGTGCACAAGATCGGGCTTGACCCCGCCGTCGCAGCCAGCCCGATGATCACCACCATCGTCGATGCCATCGCCCTGCTCGTCTACTTCGCGATCGCAACGGCACTCTTGGGGTTGTAGAACAGGAACGCAGGAAGCGCCCTTCCGAGTGCTTCCTGCGTTTTTATATGTGTATATAACATCCCGACTGCCTTCCGCAGTCTCCCGTTTGCCTGTCATGTGCAATTTTTCTTGCTTTTTATCTTCTGCCGTGGTATAGTATTGTTTTGGATTTTATAATATTCGGCAAGGTTTACAATGACAACTGTACTTCGGTTCTGCAAAAGCCACGTCGTGCTGTGCGTGGCAATACTGGCGGCGGCAATCAGCGCCTGTTTTGTGCCGCCGGATGCGGCATACCTCGGCTATTTTGACCTGCGCACCCTCTCCTGCCTGTTTCTGACGCTGGCGGTGGTGGCGGCGCTGCGCAACATCAAGTTCTTCACGATTCTAGCGCGCAAGATCGTCGCCGCGGCGGGCAATCTGCGCACGCTCGCGCTGGCGCTGGTGTACATCACCTTTATCGGCTCGATGCTGATTGCCAACGACATGGCGCTCATCACCTTTCTGCCGCTCGGCTACTTTGCGCTGACGGCTGCCAAGCAGGAAAAGCACATGGCGTACATCTTCATCCTGCAAAACATCTCCGCCAACCTCGGCGGCATGCTGACCCCGTTCGGCAACCCGCAGAATCTCTATCTCTACTCCTATTTTTCGATTCCGACCGGCGAGTTTACCGCCATCATGTTGCCGCCGTTCTGCCTCGCCGTGGCGATGCTGACGGTCTGCTGCCTGCTGCTGCCCGCCGCGCGGCTCGAGATCGACGGCGACTTTCCCGAGCGGCTGAACCTGCGCCGCACGGCGCTCTACCTTGCGCTGTTTGCATTCTCCATCCTGATTGTCTTCCGCGTGGTGCCGTTCTGGCTGGGGCTTATCCTGATCCCCGCCGTGCTGCTCGTCGCCGACCGCGACGCGCTGCTGGCCGTGGACTATCCGCTGCTCCTCACCTTTGTGATGTTCTTCATCTTCGCAGGCAACGCCTCGCGCATTGAAGTGCTGCATGACCTGCTCTCCGGCTGGCTTGCGAAGAGCACGCTGCTCGTCTCCACGCTCTCCTGCCAGTTCATCAGCAATGTGCCGTCGGCGATTCTGCTCTCGCGGTTCACGGACAACTACCGCGAGCTGCTGCTCGGCGTCAACATCGGCGGCACGGGCACGCTGATCGCATCGCTGGCAAGTCTGATCACCTACAGCGAGTTCAAGTTGCTCCGCCCCGGCGAGGGCAAGAAGTACCTCGGGCTGTTCACGCTGCTGAATGCAATCTTCCTCGTAGTGCTGACCGCCGCGGCGTATTGGTTCTTTCGGTAATGTAGGGGGATGCGTAAGCATCCGTCTGTGCAGTCTCATTCTGTGCTGCCGAGACGCCATTCTGACGAATGGCTACCCCTCATCTGTCGCTTACGCGCCACCTTCCCCCAAGGGGGAAGGCTTGGATAGTACGGTACAAGCTCTTTGCAAATCGGTAGGGGTCGGCGCCTCGACGACCCGTTTTTGTTTTGCGCGAGCGGGCGATTCGTGAATCGCCCTGCGGTACTCTACAGATTTTACGCTTACAGCATGATTCCATCCCATCAAAAAAGCACCCTTGCGGGTGCTTTTTTGTTTACTCCACATGCAGGACATAAAACTTGAGATAGGTCGTTTCCTCGGCAGCGAGGAGGGCGGGATGGTCGGGCGCCTGCGTCTTGACCTCGACCATGCGGACCGTGCGCCCGCTCTCGTAAGCCGCCTCGCGGAGCATCTTCTCAAACAGCGGCGCGGTCATGTAATGCGAACAGGACGCGGTGACGAGAAAGCCGCCGTGCTCAACCAGCTTCATGCCGAGGATGTTGATGTCCTTATACCCGCGGTATGCCGCCTTGACATCCGCCGCCGATTTGGTAAACGCGGGCGGATCCAGCACGACCACGTCAAACCGCTGTCCCTCGGCGCGATAGCGGCGGAGCACCTCAAACACGTCGCCGCATTCGGTCGTGATCCTGTCGGAAAGCCCATTCAATTCGGCGTTTGCGCGCACATCGGCAAGCGCCTTTTCGGAGATGTCGAGCGCGACAACCTCGCGTGCACCGCCCGCTGCGGCATTCAGCGCGAAGCCGCCGACATTGCAGAAGCAGTCGAGCACGCGCGCATCCTTCGCATAGCGGCGCAGAGCAAACCGATTCTCCTTCTGATCGAGAAAATAGCCGGTCTTCTGCCCGCCTTCGAGGTCGACGAGCATTTTCAGCCCGTTTTCCTCCACGATCACCGTCGGATCAAAATCGCCGTAAAGTGCGCCCTTGCGGAGCGGCAATCCCTCTTTCTCGCGCACGGCAACGTCGCTGCGCTCATAGATGCCGCGCGGCGCGAACAACTCGCAGAGCGCCTCGATGATGACGTCCTTGTTCTGCTCCATACCGAGCGACAGAATCTGCACCGAAAGCAGATCATGGTACTTGTCCACGATCAGCGCGGGCAGTCCGTCCGCCTCGCCGAACACCACACGGTAGCAGTCGGTGTACCCGAGGCGCAGGCGGTAATCGTTTGCCGCTTTGATGCGCGCCTTAAAAAACGACTTATCCGCCGCAGTGTCCGCATCGCGGATCATCACGCGCACCAGGATCTTGGACAGATGGTTGATATATCCCTTGCCGAGAAAGTTCCCGTCAAAATCATAGACTGCGGCAAGCTCGCCGTTCTTCCCCTTGCCCTCGATGCGGGCGACCTCGTTGGCATACACCCATGCGTGCCCCGCGCGGATGCGTTTATCCTCATTGCGTTTGAGATAGACCTGATACATAATTTCCTCTTGATTCAACAAATATCCCCCCGGAAAGCGGGGGGATTTTTCTGCATAAAAATTTACGCTCTTTCACAGAGCTCGGCTTCACCGGAAAGCAGCGGGAGCAGATCCTCGCGCTGCAGCACAAAGGAGATCGAAAACTCGTCCAGCAGCAGCTTTTCAATATCGCGGAGCAGTCTGTCGTCTGCGGCACGCAGCTTCCTGCCGGCACCGCTGAGCGACATGCGGCGGCGGTAAAGCGAACGGAGCGTGGCAAGCAGCGCCTCGGTATCGCCGCCGTCCAGCACCTGCCGCAGATGATTCTGCCGTGCGCGGTCGTCCTCGATCCACACATCCTCTTCCCCCGCCGTACCGAGCAGCGCGCGCAGCTCGGCTGCCGGCTTGACGCGCCGCATCTTGGCGGTCAGCGCCACGCTGTCGATCGGAACATAGAAAACCGAACTGCCCGAGTATGCGGGGCGCAGCACATAGTACTCCCTTGTATCCCCGCCGAAATCCTTCTCCGCAATCTCGCAGAGCGTGCACAGCCCGTGGCTGCCGTAGATCACCGTATCGTTCAGCTCAAATTTTCCGTTCATATTCCACCTTGCTTTCCCCCACGAAGCGCCGCCGCGCGCCGATAGCCGCGGCTGTTCATTCACTTCATACTATAATTATACCATAAATTCGTGCAAATTGGCATGGCGAATTCCCACAAATTTTTTCTGCGCAATTTGGGCATAAAGCCTACTTTTCGGCAGTTTTCAGCCATTCTTCAAGGTCGGAAAGCCTGTTTTCCCCGAAAACGGCGATTCCCGCCGCTTTGAGCGCGGCGGCGGCAACGCCGTCCCCCGCCGTGAGCGTCCCCGAGAAGCTGCCGTCGTAAATCTCGCCGCTGCCGCAGGCAGGACTGCGCACCTTGAGCAGCGCGGCACGGCAGCCGAGGGTCTCGGCAAGGTGCAGCGTCTCCGCCGCGCCGCGCCGATAGGCATCGGTTCTGTCCGCGCCGTCCATTGCAAGCACGCGGTCGCCGACGAGCTCGCAGGGCGTGCGCGGCGTGGGCAAGCCGCCGTAGATCTCGGGGCAGACCGGGATCAGCGTATGCTTTGCGGCGAGCGTGCGAACGGCGGCGCATGGCTTTGCCCCGCCGTCATAGCGGCAGGCACAGCCGAGCAGGCAGGCGCTGACGAGGAGGTTCATTCTGCCGCCTCCGCCGCTTTTTCGGCGTCTGCCTTTGCGCGGCGCTGCGCCTCTTTCTTTGCCTTTTCTTCCTTGGTGCGCGCCTTCTCCGCCTGCGACACGCGCAGCCCCTCTTTGAGAAGCAGCTTGCCCGTGGAGAAGATGATGTCGCGCGTCTTCGCGTCCATCTTGCCGAGCGACAGGAGAAAGTCAAGCTTATCCGACGCGATGTCGGTGAGCGTCTTGGCGTTGTTCGCCGTGAACACCTTGTAGATCGCTTCCACCATGTCGCGGCGCTGCTCTACCGTCATATCCGCGACCCATGCCTTGAGCGTCTTCTCGAGGCGCAGACTCTCGGGTGTGAGCGCATCGGCGAGGATGAAATGATCGCCGAGCACCTCCCAGGTATAGGGGTCATGCTGCCACACGCCGTCACCGGTGCTCTTTACGATCTTGTCCACCTTGCCGTGCTCCAGCAGCAGACCGACGACCGAAGACTGCGGCACGACGGTCAGCACGCGTGGCGCGATGGCGACAAAGCCCTCGGTCTCCGTGATGCTCTTGCCGAAGCCGGGACCGTCGTTGTTATAGACGGCGATAATGCGCTTTTGCAGGCGGCGCGGCAGATGCGACGCGGCATAGAGCGACAGGTTGCCGCCCTTGGAATGCCCGCCGATGCGGATCTTGCCGCGAATCGCCCGCGCCGCCGCCTCGGTGTATTGTGCGGCGAGCAGTTGTGCGGGCACACTGTCCATAAAGCCCATGTTGAAGTTCTCTTTCCAGCCGACAAGGGTATCGTCCGTGCCGCGGAACGAGATATAAAAGCTGCCGTCCCCGATCACGATGCAGAGTGCGGCAAACTGCGTCTGCAATTTTTCGTCGATCGTGTTTTCAAAGCGCAGCAGCCGCATATCGCCGAAGCGGCGGCTTGCCGCCGCTTTCTCGAGCAGCCCCACCACCTCGTTGGGGATCAGCACGCCGAGCCGGTCGGCATGCGCCTTCGGATCGGCAAGATACCGTGCCGCAGCCTCGCGCAGCGTGACACTGCGGCGCAGACGGTCGTCGTCTGCGATGCCGACAAGGTCGATGAACGAAAGCTGCGTGAGGATCAGGTTGTCCACCTCGCAGAACGGCGCACGGCGGTCAATCGCAAGGTCGCCGCGCCAGTCAAGATAATCCAGAATGTTGCTCATGCTCTGCCTCCCGTTGCTCTGCGGCGCGCTTTGAATAAACGCAGCCGCAGTAATTCTGTCTGTATAAGCCGTATTCGCGCGAAAGCACGATCGAGCGCGCATAGCCGCCCTTCTTTTTGAAGTCGGAAAAGAGGTACGGCACGCCGCATGCCGCCGCCAGCTCGCCGCCGATGCGGTTCAACGCTTCGGCGTCCTTGTGCGGGCTGATGGAGAGCGTGGTGCAGAAGTAGTCAAAACCCTCCGCAGCGGCAATGCGCGCGGTTTCGGCAAGGCGCAGGCGGTAACACTTCTTGCAGCGTTCCCCGCCCTCGGGCAAGTCCTCAAGCCCGCGTGCCATCCCGAAAAACGGCGTGGGATCATAAGGCTCAACGCGCAGTTTCACGCCCGCGCCGCAGGACGCCTCGGCGATGTACCGCGCAAGTTCCGCCGCGCGGAAGTCATACTCCGCAGCGGGGGCGATGTTCGGGTTATAGAACAGCACCGTAATGTCGAAATATGCGGCGAGATATTCGAGCGTATAGCTCGAACAGGGCGCGCAGCAGGCGTGCAGCAGCAGCCGCGGACGTGCTTTCGCCGCCGCAAGCTTTGCAAGCTCCGCGTCCAGTACGCGCTGATAGTTCGTTGTCATACGCTCTCCTCTTTTCCCATGCGTATTTTCTAATGCGTATTATAGCATTTTTTACACGCCGTGGCAATCGAATTTTGCTTTTTTTCTTTACAAGCATGTCTGCGCGTGGTACACTGAGGAAAACGAAAAGAGGCGTTCTCATGTCCATCGAAAAAGTCAGAGCTTATTTTGAAAGCTGCGGCATCGCCGACCGCATCCGCGAGTTCACGGTGTCGAGCGCGACAGTCGAGCTTGCCGCGGCGGCACTCGGCTGCGACGGCGCGCACATCGCCAAGACCATGTCGTTTATGACGCCGGACGGGGTTATCCTCGTCGTAGCGGCGGGCGATGCGCGCATCGACAACCATAAATATAAAGATACGTTTCACACAAAGGCAAGGATGCTTACGGCAGACGAGGTTGAGCCCCTCGTCGGTCACCCGGTCGGCGGTGTCTGCCCCTTTGTGCCAAGCGAGGGCGTGCGCGTCTACCTCGACGCATCGCTCCGCCGCTTTGACACGGTTTACCCCGCCTGCGGCTCGCCGTCCAGCGCCATCGGGCTGACGATTCCCGAGCTGGAGAAATACGCCGCGCCGCCCGCCGCATGGGTGGACGTCTGCAAGATCCCGGAATAGCGAAAAAGAAGCACCCATGCGGGTGCTTCTTTCCTTATAATTTTAACTGAGCAATGCGCGGTCATTGGAGAACTCCTCGCCGCTGTTCTCGGAGAACTTGGCGATGAGGGCTTCAACCGTGAGGTTCTTCTTTTCTTCGCCGGAAACATCAAAAATGACGCGGCCATTGTTCATCATGATGAGGCGGTTGCCGTAATAGATGGCGTCGCGCATGTTGTGCGTGACCATCATCGCAGTGAGGTGGTTCTCGCGGACGAGCTTGTCCGAGAGCTCCAGCACCTTAGCGGCGGTCTTCGGGTCGAGCGCGGCAGTATGCTCGTCGAGGAGGAGCAGCTTCGGCTTCTGAATCGTTGCCATCAGCAGCGTGAGCGCCTGGCGCTGACCGCCGGAGAGCAGTCCGACCTTGGCGGTCATGCGGTCCTCAAGTCCGAGCCCGAGCCCGGTGAGCATCTTCCTGTACTCGGCGCGCTCCGCCTTGGTGATGCCCCACTTCAGCGTGCGCGGCTTGCCGCGGCGCGCCGCGATGGCGAGGTTCTCCTGAATCTCCATGTTGGCAGCCGTGCCGGTCATGGGATCCTGGAAGACGCGCCCGATATACTTCGCGCGCTGATGTTCGCCAAGGCACGTAATGTCGGTGCCGTCGATCACGATGCTGCCCGCGTCAATGCCCCAGACGCCCGCAATGGCGTTGAGCACGGTGGACTTGCCCGCACCGTTGCCGCCGATCACGGTGACAAAGTCGCCGTCGTTCAGCGTGAGGTTGACGCCGCAGAGCGCCTTTTTCTCATTGACCGTGCCGGGGTTGAAGGTCTTGTAGACATCCGTCAGTTTAAGCATTTTCCTTTTCCCCCTTTGCAGCAGTCTTACCCGCCTTCGGTGCGCGGAACATCTTGCCCTTCCAGTACGGAACGGAGAGGAACAGCGCGACGATTAGTGCCGTGATGAGTTTGAGGTCATTTGTATTGAGACCGAGCTGCAGCACGATCTGCAGCACGATATAGTAGATGACCGCGCCGATCGAGACGGCAAACAGCTTCAGCCCGAAATTGGTGAACAGCTTGCCGAAGATCACTTCGCCGATGATGACGGCGGCAAGACCGATGACGATCGCGCCGCGCCCCATGTTGACGTCGCTCGAACCCTGGTACTGCGAGAGCAGCGCGCCCGAAAGCGCGACCAACCCGTTGGACAGCATCAGCCCGAGGACGATGTTGCTGTTCGTATTGATGCCCTGCGCGCGCGCCATGCGCGGATTGTTGCCCGTGGCGCGGAGCGAGCAGCCCTTCTCGGTGCCGAAGAACCAGTACAGCACGGCGATCACCGCAAGGGTGAAGACGATCAGCATAGGCAGCGGATTGTCAAGCGTCAGCTCGCGCACATAGCGCTGCGACAGCAGCAGGTCATACTTATCCACGCTGACCGCCTGGTTTGCCTTGCCGCCCATGATACGCAGATTGACCGAATAGAGGGCAAGCTGCGTCAGAATGCCGGCAAGGATCGCCGGAATGCCGCAGCGCGTGTGGAACAGTCCCGTGACAAGCCCGGCAAGCATGCCCGCAAGCGTGGCGCAGACGAGCGCCAGCCACGGATTCAGCCCCGTACGGATGAGAATGACGCAGACCGCTCCGCCGGTTGCCAACGAGCCGTCCACCGTCAGATCCGCGACGTCCAGAATGCGGAAGGTGATGTAAACGCCGATCGCCATGATGCCCCAGATGAGCCCCTGCGCGATCGCGCCCGGCATCGCATTGAATAGTGATGAAAAGAAATCCATTGTTCTCTCCTGACCGTCCTTACCCGGAAAAAGGCGGCATGCGCCGTCTTTTTCCGAAAGAACAGATTTTTACGAATTACTCGCCGATAGCGGTGTAGCCATCCAGCGGCTTGATGCCGAGGGCATCACAGGTTGCGGCATTGTACTTCTTGGTTGCATTGGTGTATTCAATCGCCATCGTGGAGATGTCCGCCTCGCCCGTGAGGATCTTGGCAGCCATCTTGCCGGTGGTCACGCCGAGGTCATAGTAGCTGATGGACAGCGTTGCCACGCCGCATCCCGAGCAGATGCCCTCTTCGCCGCAGATGGCGGGAACCTTTGCGGGGATCAGCACGTTGGCGATCGCCTCGGTGTTGGCAGCCGCAGTGTTATCCGTGGGGATGTAGATGACGTCCGCATAGTCTGCGGCAGCCTGCGTCACGGCAGTGACATCGTTGGTGTCGGTGAAGGCAAATTCCTTCGACTCGATGCCCTTGTCGGCAAGGTACTTGGCAACCTCTTCGATCTGGTAGCGGGAGTTCGGCTCAGCCGAGCAGAACAGCAGACCGACCTTCTTGGTCTCGGGGAACCACTCGGTGATCATCGCAGCCTGTGCGGAAAGGTCCGCAAGGTCGGACGTGCCGGAAACGTTGCCGCCCACCGTGCCGTCAAAGTCGGCAAGGTCAAGCGCGACGCCGTATGCCGTGATGGACGTACCGAGGATCGGGATGTCCTTCGTCGCGGAAACAGCCGCGGTCAGTGCGGGAGTTGCGTTTGCCATGATGAGGTCGACCTTGTCGGAGACAAAGCCGTTGACGATGGTGGCGCAGTTGTTGGCTTCGCCGGAGGCGTTCTTATTCTGGAACTCGACCTTGCCGGGAAGCGCTTCGTTCAGCGCGTCCATAAAGCCCTGAGTTGCCGCATCGAGTGCGGCGTGCTGAACGAGCTGGCAGATGCCGACGACATACTTGTCCTTTGCCTTCTTCTCGCCGCAGCCGGCAAGTGTAAACGCAGACAGCACCATCAATGCCGCAAGCGCAAGGCAGATGATTCTCTTTTTCATGATTTTTTCCTCTTTCCCTGAATTTGATTATTTTAACCGGCGGCGCCGCCGGAAAAATACGATAGAAAAACAAAAAATCTCTGTATCCTAAGATACAGAGACGACCTTGTCGTGTACCACTCTGCTTCGCCCCTGTCTTGCGGCAGAAACCTCAGCGGGCGCTCGTGAAAGCGTCCTCCGCTATGACGGGCGGCATCCGGCACAGCCTACTGACCGGGGACGGCGTTCGGTGTGCAGCTCCCGAAATGTATTTCCCATGCCTGCGCCTGCTGTCTTTCACCGCCCGACAGCTCTCTGCAAGTCCGCAAATGCAGGTACTTCTTTTCAATCATCGCTTTTTGTGTATTCGGTTTATGTTAGGGATTATAGCACCGCCAAAAAGGTTTGTCAAGGCTTTATCTTCAAAAAATCCGACAAAAATTACAGAAAGAAACACCGTGTCGATTGGAAACTTTGCCGCAGGGCAAGTCCGACCGGCACGGTGCACCGTTTTCTCAATAATCCGCCATAGCGATATACTTCGCACCGTTTTCCGCGATGTATTCGCGGCGGCGGGCGACGTTGTCGCCGAGCATCAGCTCAAACATGTCGTCGGTGGCGGCAGCATCGGTGGGCGTAACCGCGATGAGGCGGCGGGTTGCCGGGTTCATCGTGGTGCGCCACATCATGTCCGGCTCGTTCTCACCGAGACCCTTGGAACGCTGAAGCGTGTACTTGATCTTCTTTTCCTCCAAGGTTTTAAGGATGTCCGCCTTTTCAAACTCGTTGTAGGCAAAATAAATCTCGTCCTTGGTGCTGATCTCAAACAGGGGCGACTCGGCAATGAAGACCTTGCCGCGCTCAATCAGCGTGGGCAGAAGCCGGTAGAACAGCGTGAGCAGCAGCGTGCGGATCTGGAAGCCGTCCTCGTCCGCATCGGTGCAGATGATGATCTTGCTCCAGCGGAGCGCGTCCGGGTCAAACAGCGCAAGATCGCCGCGCTCCTTGCCGCGAAACTCCACGCCGCAGCCGATGACGCGCAGCAGATCGACGATGATGTCACTCTCGAAAATGCGCTTGGTGGACGCCTTCAGGCAGTTGAGCGTCTTGCCGCGCACCGGGATGATCGCCTGGAAGGTCGCATCGCGTCCCTGCTTACAGGAGCTGCGCGCACTGTCGCCCTCGACGATGTACAGCTCGCGGACGGCAGGGTCCTTGGAGCGGCAGTTGTCGAATTTCTCCACGCGATTTGAGAGGTCGGTCGCGGAGGATTGCAGCTTCTTCTTGATGTCGCTGCGGGTCTGCTCCGCCGACTCGCGGGCGCGCTTGTTTGCCATAACCTGTCTTGCAAAGATCTCGCCGTCGGCGGGATGCTCGGCAAAATAAACCTCGAGATTGTGCTTGAGAAAGTCGGTCAGCGCATCCTTGATAAAGACGTTGGTGATGGCTGTTTTCGTCGGGTTCTCGGAGGTGGTCTGCGTGGAGAAGCTGTTGATAATGAGGATGAGGCAGTCCTCGATGTCGGCAAAGCCGATCTTGCTCTCGTTTTTCTTATAGGCGCCCGCCGCCTTCAGATACTTGTCCGCCGCGTAGACAAACGCGGTGCGCACCGCCTTGTCGGGCGAGCCGCCGTGCTCGAGAAAGCTGGAATTGTGGTAATACTCGATGCGGTTGACCGTATTCGAGAAACAGAAGGCGACCTCGGCACGCAGCTTGTAGTCGTCCTTGTCCTCGCGGTCGCGGCCGCTGCATTCCAGCGTCCAGAGCACCGGCTCGGTCAGTGCCGTGCCGTTTGCGATCTCGCGGATATAGTCGGCAATGCCGTTCTCGTAGACAAATTCCTCGGTGTCAAAACCGCCGTCCTCCTTTTCATAATGCAGGACGAATTTCAGCCCCTTGTTGACGACCGACTGGCGCTGCAGAGTGCCCTCGAAGAAGTCGCGCGGGATGGCGATGTCGGTGAACACGTCGAGGTCGGGACGCCAGCGGATGATTGTGCCGCGCTTTTTGCCCCGTTTTTCCAGCGGATGCGTCTCCAGTTCGCTTACGGGTTCACCCTTGGCGAATTTGATCGAGTGCATTTCGCTGCCGTCGTAGGAATAAACCTCCATAAATTCGGAGGAATACTGCGTGGCGCAGGCGCCGAGACCGTTCAGCCCGAGCGAATAGCCGTAAGCTGCACCGGCGTCATTATTGTTGTATTTGCCGCCCGCGTACAGCTCACAGTAGACCAGCTCCCAGTTGTAGCGCCCCTCGCGCTCGTTGTACCCGAGCGGGACACCGCGTCCGAAGTCCTCGACCTGCAAGGTGTGGTCGCGCCAGACCGTAACGATGATCTCGTTGCCGTGCCCTTCGCGCGCTTCGTCCACAGAGTTGGACAGAATCTCAAAAAAAGAATGCTCGCAGCCTTCAAGACCGTCCGAGCCGAAGATGACTGCCGGACGTTTGCGCACGCGGTCCGCGCCCTTCAGCATGGAGATACTTTGGTTGTTATATGCGGCAGTATTTTTATCGCTCTGCGCCATATTGCCTCCCACAGTCCCATATATGGGACATTTGATGTTGTATACTCTTATCATGATACCACATCTATGATTTTTTGTCAATCGGCAAACGATATACGGTATGCCGTTGCGAAAGTTGAAATTTTCTGTTATACTA
>ENA-UOJC01000314-UOJC01000314.1-human-gut-metagenome-genome-assembly--contig:-C104-NODE-314-length-88162-cov-16.503762_pt1 | contig 88162 bp, 93 predicted proteins | sample MGYA00242339_ERZ723886 | MGnify/ENA metagenome assembly ERZ723886 | reverse complement strand
CCCCTGTTAGCGAGCCAACAAGCTCAACCGTAAACCCGCGCTAGACACAAAAATCCACACACACCCGCGGTGGGTAATGCGGTTGCAAAATTTGAAGCTGTGTGATCAGTTGAGCGAGTAAAAGGTGCCCAAAAGGCACCTTTGGCATACCTGAAAGAAACAGCAAAAGAAAAGCCCGATCCACCAAGGAAGCGGGCTTTTTTGTTGGTCACGGCTCCTTTTCAAGCGTCAGCGACAATCGGAACCCGAGCTTGCTCATGGCCTCTTCTATCGCCTCTATGCTGGCCTTGTCTTTGGACAGATCAACATACCGCTGAGCCTGAGTCTGTGTGATGTTGTTCATGCGGGCGATGTCTGCGACCCGGTAACGGTTTTCGACCATGTAGTTCCAGAACAGAATTTTCGCCTGCACGCGAGCCGGGATGTAAACCGGCGTCTCCCCGTCCTGAAGCGGGCTAGGCAGCGGGATGGCGCGGCGCTTCTGACGGTACAGAAGCTCCATCACTCCCGGGACGCACTGAGCGGCCGCCGTGACAGCTCCTTCCAGTGTCGGATCCTCGTAAGTGCATTCAGGAAGATCGCGGCAGGTGACAACGAAAACATCCCGATCAGGGGACTTGACAACTTTGATGCCGTAATACATATACTTCTCCTTGGACAGTGAGGTTTGTGGATGCCTCCCGCTTTGGCTTTGGCTTTAGCTTGATTCTGATCTTGAGCCTGATAAACACGAGATTTAAATCAGCTTCGGCCGTTATGCCTTTTACTTTCAGATCCACATATCTCACCTCCTTTATGAGATAGTATTATACATAAAGGGCTTAAAAAGCAAAGCAAATAATGTAAAATGTAGGTCGGTTTATCTGGCCTTTTTTATTGGGCTACGCAATGGCAACCGCAAAGAAGAAACCGGCCGCAAAGCGTAAGACCGGACGGCCCACCAAGTACACGAAAGAGCTCGCAGACAAGCTCTGCGAGCTGCTTGCCGAAGGCAAGTCGATCAACCAGATCAGCAAGATGAGGGGAATGCCCCATCGAAGCACGGTCTGGGGATGGCAGGACGAGCATCCCGAGTTTTTCGACAAGACAGCGCGGGCGCGCGCGAGGTGCGGACGTCTACGATGAGAGACGGCGTCAGAGCGCCACCCGTCTCATCGACATTGTGGAGGCCGCAGTCAAGTCGGGCATCGAAATCCCTAAAGGCGTGGTCGAAGGTCTGAACGTCGCCATGAGAAAAGACGCCCGCAGTGCCGCGAACCTCAACCCGCAACGCTTCTCAGAGAAGCAGAAGATCGACGTCAATTCGACGGTGATACAGCCTCAGACAGTGACCATCGTCAACGACCTCAAAGAGTGAAGCATGGCAGCAGCCGGACGAAAAAACGTTTTAAGCGAGGTCGTCGGCAAGGGTTATCGGGACTTCTGGAACAGCCGGAGGCGCTACCTGGTATGCAAAGGCTCGCGCGGCTCGAAGAAATCGAAGACAACCGCCCTGAGGTTGATCGTCAACCTCATGAGCCACCCGGAGGCGAATGCCCTTGTGATCCGGCGCTACGCCCGATCTCTCCGCGACTCGTGCTTTGCTGACCTTGAGTGGGCCATTCACCGACTCGGCTTTGACAGCGACTGGCGCGCGACTGTGAGCCCGCTTGAGATCGTCCGGATCAGCACCGGGCAGAAGATCCTTTTCCGGGGCCTCGACGACGGCCAGAAGGTGACGTCCGTCACGGTGGCCCAAGGCGTGCTCTGCTGGGTGTGGTGCGAAGAAGCCTCTCAGCTTGAGAGCGAAGCCGAATTTAATAAGCTCGATCTCAGCATCCGCGTCCAAGTGCCGGCGGGTCTGTGGAAAGAGATCGTCCTGACGCTCAACCCTTGGAGCGAGACGTGGTGGGGAAAACGCCGCTTTTTTGACAAGCCGAACCCCGAGGTGACGGCGCTCACGACCACGTACCTCTGCAATGAGTTTTTAGACGACAAGGACTGGGCGCTTTTTGAGGACCTCCGGGTCAACTTCCCTAGGCGCTACCGGATCGAAGGTCTGGGCGAATGGGGCATAGCCGAGGGCTTGATCTATCCGGATGCGAAGATCGTGAGCTTTGACCGCGAGGCCATGAAGAGCCGGCGCGACCTTAAAGCCTTTTACGGCGTGGACTTCGGCTTCACCGATCCGACTGCGTTTGTGGTCGGCTTCTACGATCCGGCCCCAAAGACCGTTTTTGTGGCATGGGAGATTTACGAGCGCGGGCTCACGAATCAAGCGCTTGCCGCCCGAATCAAAGGCTTCGGCCTCAGACGCGAGAAGGTCACCTGCGACAGCGCAGAACCGAAAAGCATCGAGGAGCTGAGGTCTGCCGGCATCAACGCGGTGCCGGCCACGAAGGAACAAGACAGCGTCCGCTACGGCATTCAGTGGCTCCAAGGCGTGCACATCGTGGTGCATCCGGACTGAGTGAACGTGGCGCACGAGATTCAGAACTACGCTTGGGCCAAGGACAAGGACGGACGTCCAACCGACAAGCCCGAGCACGATTTCAGCCATTCTATGGACAGCCTCAGATACGGCGTTGAGCCGCTACTGACAGGAGCAAGCTCGGTATGGGCGCGAAAGATGTTTTAAACCGATTTCTCGGCCACGTGACCGCCAAGCGCGTCAATGCCGCGAGCTTCATGGCGTCTCTGCCCGGGGCGCCCGGCTCCACAATGGAGTCGCGCCAGCCGCTCTCGCAGGATCAGCTCAAAAAGCTCTACCGGACGAACTGGATCGCCCGCAAGGTCTGTGACCTCTACGCCGCCGACATGGTCTCGGCGGGCGTGGAGTGGGACATCGATGCCGACACCTCGGAGCTCTTGGAGAAAGAGTTTCGGCGGCTTCAGGTGTGGGGTGCGCTTGAGCAAGCGGTTAAGCTCGCGCGCCTTTACGGTAGGTCGATCATTCTGATGGGGACGGCCGCGCCGGACCCGATGAGCCGCTCAACACGGGCGAAGCCCTCCTCGGCCTGCGGAGCTTTGACCGCTACGAAGCAAAGCCGCCCCCGAAGGGACGGCCCGTAAGCCCGGCAACGCTCAGGCGTTATTTTGCCTGCGTTCTCTGCCGCACGGTCTCAAACAGGCAGATGCCGCTTGCCACCGAGACGTTGAGACTTTCCACGGTCCCCAGCATCGGGATTTTCGCAAGCTCATCGCACCTCTTGCGGGTGAGCTGTCGTAGCCCCTCGCCCTCGGCACCGAGCACCCAGGCAAAGGCGCGCTTCTGGTCAAAGTCATAAATCGACTTTTCCGCTTCTCCGGCCGTTCCCACCACCAGTACGCCCGCTTCCCGAAGTTCCACAATGCTTGCGGCAAGGTTGGTGACGCTTACAACGGGCACTGTTTCCCAGGCGCCTGCGGCAGCTTTGGCCGCTGCCGGCGAAAAAGAGGCCGAGCGGTCCTTGGGCGCCACAACCGCCTGCACACCCGCGGCGTCCGCGACACGCAGGCAGGCGCCGAAGTTACGGGGATCGGTGACGCCGTCAAGAATCAGAAGCAGTGTCTTATCGGTGATGCTGTCAAGCAGCTCATCAAAGGTGAGCGTATTGACGATTTCGTCCGCGAGAGCCACCACACCCTGATGCGGCAGATCAGGCGCAAGGCCGTCGAGCCTTCTGGCATCGGCCTGCACAACCTTGATGCCGGACTTATTGAGCCGCGCGCAGCACTCATGCATGCGCTTGTCGCGGCGCTGCGCGTCGACATAAACCACCTTCACACTCTCGGGCTTTAATCTCACCCGGGCATTAACGGCATGAAAACCTGCCAGAACGACCTGCTTACTCATGATTTTTTCTCGCTTTATTTAGCTACGGTTTTGTTTTTGTTCTTATTCTTTTTCTTGCGTTTTTTACGGGGCTTGGGAAAGTCCTCGTCAAAGTCGAAGTCTTCCCGAAAGCTTGACCAGTCGTCTCCGTCGTCGTCATCGTCGTCGAAATCCCAGTCGTCAAACCGCCGGCGCCCGAATCCGTGCGAACCAAAGCCCTCTCTTTCCCCGGTATAGATCGTAAAGTCCACGCGCAGTGTTTCGGTGTCAGCGCTTTCGACCGTGGCCTTCACGCGTTTACCGATATAAAACTTCTCGCGCCCGCTGCGCCCGGTCATGGTGTTTTCCGAGGCATCAAACTCGTAGTAGTCGGGGCCGATCTTTGAGACGTGCACGAAGCCTTCGACGTAAGGATCATCAAGCGTCACATAAAGCCCTGCAGCAATAACGCCCGTGACGGTCCCTTCAAAGGACTTTCCGCAAAACTGCGAAATGTAGCGGCATTTAAGCCAGCTGACAACTTCGCGCGAAGCATCATCGGCACGGCGCTCGGCCGCAGAGCAGATGAGCCCCAACTCACGCCAGGCTTCAAGCTGCTTTACCTGGCGCGCAGCAACCGGTGTCTCACGGTTTTGGGCGCGCTCTGCATTTTCCCGCGTGAGTTTGCGGCCGTTAAAGCCGTCCATGAGCCGCGTGAAATCCCCTTCAAAGACGGGCGAATACTTGCGGCGTGACAAAAGCGCACGGATCGTGCGGTGCACGAGAAGGTCCGGATAGCGGCGAATGGGCGACGTAAAGTGCGTGTAGGCAGGGTAATTGAGACCGTAGTGTCCGCAGTTGTCGGGACTGTAGACCGCGCGCTGCATGGAGCGCAGCATGGCGGCCTGCACGACGTCGCTCACCGGGCTCTCCTTAAGGCTTGCAAGCACCTTTTCAAAGTCAGCCGCCCCGGGTTTATCGCCGCCCCCGAGCCTCAGATGCATCGAGGAAAGCGTCGCACGTAATGCCGCAAGCTTATCGGCGGCCGGCGGCTCATGAATCCGGAATAAGGACATCGCCTTTTTGCGGCCGATAAAGTCCGCGGCACAGACGTTGGCCGCGAGCATGCACTCTTCAATGAGGCGGTGCGCGTCGTTATGGTCTCTGCGGTGAATGGCTTTAATGAGGCCCTTTTCGTCGAGCTCAAACTGCGTTTCCGTCGTCTCAAAGTCAATTGCACCGCGTCTGACGCGCGCGGCACGAAAGGCCTTATAAAGGTCGTAAAGCGCCTTAATATCTTCAAGGCTTCCGCCGCGGCCGATGAGATCGTCACTTTTTCCCTGCAGTGCCGCCCACACGGCGGTGTAGGTGAGCCTTGCGTGCGAGTGAATGAGTGCCGGATAAAACTGATAAGCCGACACCAGGCCGTCCGTACCCACCATCATGTCGCAGACCAAAACCGCGCGGTCTACGCCGGGATTTAAGGAACACAACCCGTTACTTAACTTCTCGGGGAGCATCGGTATGACGCAGCTCGGAAAGTAGACGCTCGTGGCGCGGTTTAAGGCTTCTTTATTAAGGGCCGAGCCTTCAGTGACATAGTGACTGACGTCGGCAATTGCGACCAAAAGGCGCCAGCCCGATTTCTCCGGCGTACACCACACCGCATCGTCAAAGTCTCGGGAGTCTTCGCCGTCAATCGTCATAAAGCCGATGTCGCGCAGATCGATGCGCTCATCGGCCTCTTCGGCACCGGGGTCTGAGGGCAGAGCCTCGGCTTCCTTAACGACCGCCTCAGAAAAAATGTGCGGCAGATCGTATTTGGCAAGCGCCACCTCAAGCTCACCCGAAGACGTGTCCGCGTCTTCAATCACCTTCACCACGTGTCCGGTGGGTGTGCCGGTAAAACCCAGCGGTCGCGGATCGGTTTCAACCTGGATTTTTACGTCCCTGCCGCCCGGCACCTGCCAGGGTTTGTCCAGATCGATGGAAGCCATGGTGAAAAAACGGCTCACCGGTCTCAGGGACTTCAAGGCTTTTTTCCTGAGGTCCAGATAGTCCAGGGGGCAGATATAACGTCTTGCGGGCTGCTCAAGAAGGGCGGCAATCCAAACGGTATCCGTGCGTCCGTCAGCCTCACAGGCAAGTACCCTGTCGCCCGGCAGCATGTTCTCGCAAACGTCAAGGAGCGTCTCGCAGTCCACTCGCTCACCTCGGTCATTTTCAATGAGCACGTGGTCAGAAACGTTGCTCACCGTTGCGGTAAACCAGCGCCAGCCTTCTTTGCGGAAAAACTGATTCTTTTCCCGGTCGTAGCCCACAAAGGGCATGTCCATGTACCAGAGACCGTCTTTTTCAGTTGCAAATGTCTTAAGCGACTCGGCCTCAAACCCGGTCGTGCGGCTCATGTCCGCCAGAGTCACCCCGTCTTTTGCCTGCCAGAGCACAAAGCAGATACGCGAGACAATCAGAGCCTCATCGCTGCTGCCGCGTTGCTTGCGGGGTTTGATGATTTCGAGCCCGGCCGCCTGCGGCGTTTTCTTTTTCGTTTTTGTCTGAGCCATTCGTTTTTAATTTGACAATCGGAAAATCTTCGGCATAATACGCGTCTCAGGATTTTTGCCCAAGTGGCGAAATTGGTAGACGCACTGTGTTCAGGTCGCAGCGCCGTGAGGCATGCTGGTTCGAGTCCAGTCTTGGGCACCAAATCTCAAAAATCCTGTTCCGAATGAACCCTTGGCAACAAGGGTTTTTTCGTATCCGGCGTTTGTATCGACCCAAAAGCGCGGCTGCCGGTTTTTAAAGCCCTCAGCCGATTCCGTCAACCCCGACCTTTCTCACACGTAGCGCAGGTTAACACACATCGCTCTGCGTGTCTGTTTCATTAACCCGGGGCCGCGGGTACGTATGTCACCCTGAAGCCCCCTGACAGAGCCCGGCTCAGGATTGGCTTATATGCCGCAGATTTTCCGTGATCCCGATGCAACGCCCGAGGAGCGCCGCGCAGGCGTTGTTGAGGCTTTAAAGAGCATACTCGGGCGCTATGACGTCACGTTTTCTTTTTCGGAAAGCCCTAAGACCGACGGTAAAACCGTCTGGCTCGGAAACCTCGATCCCGATGATGAAAGCTTTGAAACCTTTGCGCTCGGCCACGGCATCCACGAGATGATGCACGTCACGCAGACGGATATGAGCGCTTTTGCCGCCAAAGAGAAAACAGAACTCACCGCCGGGCTTATCAACGTCCTGGAAGACGTCCGCATCGACACCTACGGCATGCGGCTTAACCGCCTCTACGGCGTCTGGCGCAATTGTCTCGCGGAAAAACTTGAGGAAAACGGGCGTCTGGCGGCCGCTTCCTACAAGGACCTGCCGCCCGCAGCGCTTTTCTGCACGTGGCTTCATGCCGAACTCATGGCCCGGGAAAAGATGGACTGGGCCGTGAAGTTCAAAGACCTTCTGAGGGCGGAAGTCGCAAAGCACCTGCCGTCCGCGCTTCTTGACCGCGTTCTCAATGAGGCGCAGGACGCCGGAAATCTTGCCGACACCGCCGCCGTCATGGCGCTTGCCGAGAGCATTGAAAAGACGGTGCGCGCTGAACTCACTGCGGCCCCGCAGGCAACTCAGGAAGGTGCCGCACAAAACCCCGCCAAGGCGCGGTTTACCAAAACACTGCTTACTGCACAGCACACCGGAAGCGGCCACACGCACTGTCTGGAAGGCGCAGCCTCTGAGGAGCCCGCGCGCGGCAGTCTGCCGCATGTGCAGGAGGCGCTTTACCGCGTGGCAGACCCCGACGCCGTTGAACCGGACGTGGACACCCCCGAGGAAAAGAAGCTTTTCACGGAAAGCTTTTACGGAAAATTTGAGGAAATTGAAAAGCTCAGAGACGCGTTTGAAGCGCTTTTTGCCGGGCCCGCGGAAACCGATGACACGGACGCCGCTTTGGACGGTGACGACCTCACCGAGGACGCGCCCGTTGACATCCTTTTAAAAGAACCCCGGCTTTTTGCCAAACGGGGAACGCCCGTAAAAAAGCCCTCGGGACACCTCATGATGCTTTTGGACCGCTCCGGTTCCATGGGTGTGGAGCGACTCTCCTCGGCCAAAGCGGCCGTCGCCCTCATTTACCGGTCCGCAAAAAAGGTGAACGGCATCACCGTCACTGCCGCAGCCTTTCCCGGCCCCAACAAAACGGACATTCTGCCGTTGACGGCTGACGCAGCCGTCACTGCCGAAGACTTTATCCGGCGCTTTGCACCGCTTTCCTCCTGGGGCGCAACGCCGATTGCTGAAGCGATTGACTGGGCCCGCGACCAGATGGACGCCGTGGAGAGCGAGAGAAAACTCCTTCTTATCATCACCGACGGCGACTTCCCTGAGGATTTCTTCATCCCTCACGAGAAAACGCTCACCGGGCACGGCATTGAATTGGCGGTCTTAGCAATTGCGAGCGACACCGAACCCGAAGGGATCAACGCCCTTGTGGTTGAAGAGGATGCCGCGATTGCCGACACACTCATTGCGCTTATTAAAAACACCGACTTCTCGCGGGAACTCACGCAGTAGACAAACAGCAAAAAGCCCTGCCGACGATCTCGAACAGGGCTTTTTTTTCAACCGAGCAACCGGTCAGAGCGCGTCGCCGAACTTGGCGCGGCAGTTGGCGAGGTGCTTTTCAATGCCGATGTCGTCGTAGCACTCAAAGGGCTGATGAATCCAGGGGCTGTCGGTGTACTGAACGACCGAGTAGTCCGGATGAAACACCGAGCAGGCCTTCACCCAAATGACGGCCACACGGATTTCGGTGATCTGCGGGTAGTTGCGCTTTAAGTGTTCCACCACCTTTTTAATCGTGGCGCCCGAGTCACAGAGGTCGTCGACCAAAAGAAGCTTTCCCTTTAACTCCGACACGCCCGTGATGTACTTGGCGATATCGAGATCCCCCTGCACGGTACCTGCGGCTTCACGGTAGGAACTCGTCGTCATGATCGCCAGGGGCTTACTGTAGACGCGGCTGAAGATGTCGCCGGGGCGCATGCCGCCGCGGGCCAGACACAGAAGCGAGTCAAACTCCCAGCCGCTTGCGCCCACACGGGCGACAAGACGTTCGCAGAGATCGCGGTATTGGTTCCAGTCAATATGATCGTGTTGCATAGTGCGTGCAGTCAAAAGAAAACAGGCGGCCCGCTATTGAAAAACAGGCGGTTCGACCAAAATCAGAACCGCCTGTGCGAGTCATAACTTAGTATTTTAGCTGAGTTACGCGAACGGGTTATCCAAGAGAATCGTCTGGCTTCTGTCGGGGCCCGTGGAAACAAGGGCAATCGGGCAGCCGGCGACTTCGGAGAGGCGCTTCAGATACCGGCGGGCCGATTCAGGGAGATCCTCCCAGCGCGTCACGCCGAACGTGCTTTCCTTCCAGCCCGGGAATTCTTCGTAAACCGGTTCGCAGCGGGCGGCAGCGTCAGCGCCGTAAGGCATGAGATCAACTTCCTGGCCGTCAACCTTGTAACCCACGGCAAGCTTTACCTTCTCCATACCGTCAAAGACGTCAAGCTTCATGACAGCAAGCCCCGTGAGACCGTTAATCTGCACGGCGCGGCGCAGTGCGGCACCGTCAAACCAGCCGCAGCGGCGCGGACGCCCCGTCACGGCACCGAATTCGTTGCCCTTCTTGCGGAGTTCTTCTCCGACGGCGTCCTCAAGTTCCGTCGGGAAGGGGCCGCTGCCCACACGGGTGCAGTAGGCCTTGGTGATGCCCAAAATGTAGTTGAGCCGCTGAGGACCGACGCCCGCACCTGCGCTTGCCGAACCCGCCACCGTATTGGACGACGTTACGAAGGGATAGGTCCCGTGATCGATGTCAAGCATCGAACCCTGGGCGCCCTCAAAGAGGAACTGCTTACCGGCGTCCATGGCGCGGTTCAGTTCCGCGGAGACGTCTTTGACCATCGGAGCGAGACGGTCGGCGTAGGAAAGCGCGTCATCGATCACCTTCTGGGGATCAAGCGCTTCGGCCTTGAGGTAATTTTTCAGAACGAAGTTGTGCAGTTCGAGAATCGAACGGACACGCTCGGCAAACACGGCCGGCTGATAGAGGTCAGCGACACGCACGCTGCGGCGCGCGACCTTGTCTTCATAGGCCGGACCGATGCCGCGGCCCGTAGTGCCGATTTTCTTAGACCCGAGAGCCGCTTCACGCGCGTGATCGAGCGCAATATGGTACGGCATGATGAGCGGGCAGTTACCCGAGACATGCAGGCGGGGTTCGGCATCCACGCCGTGGCTCTTTAATTCATCGATTTCACGGAAGAAAGCTTCCGGGCTCAGAACAACACCGTTACCGAGGTAGCACTGAGACGTCGGATGCATGATGCCCGAGGGAATCAGACGCAAAATGGTCTTGTTGCCGTTGATGACAAGCGTATGGCCTGCGTTATGGCCGCCGTTAAAGCGAACAACGCCGTCCACCTTTTCGGTAAGCCAGTCGACAATCTTACCCTTACCCTCGTCACCCCACTGGGCGCCGACCACCACGACGTTCTTTGACATATTCAGTTGCTCCTAACGGCGGGGCTTGATGACCCTGAGCTCAACCGAGCCCTCACCCCGCACGAGTTCGTGCGTTAAAGTAAAACGTTCGGCCGCCGCCAAGGGGCTCTCCCCGGGCAACAGCGAAATCACAATTTTGCCGCAAGCGCGCAGTTTTTCAACCTCGCGCCGGTAGTCCTTGTCCGTAACCGTTGCATCCGCGAGCACCGCTTCGGGCCGAATGTCCTTTTCCGAGGCATTCAAAACGGCGGAAAGCTCCCGCAGATAGACGGTAAAACCGCAGGCCGGCCGCGGCCGGCCGAACGCCAAACCGACTCCATCATAGCGCCCGCCTCTCAAAACCGCCTGAGCATATTGCGGTATGTTCACCGAGAAGGTGGCGCCGGTGAGGTACTGATAGCCGTGCACGTCGCAGAAGTCAAAACTCACTTCGTCCGCGCCGCACGTTTTCCCGAGTTCCCGTGCTTCGGCCAGGGCCTTTTGCACGGCCCCGGAGGCGGGCAGCAGTTTCTCGAGTTTATCAATGACGGAAGCGTCCCCGAAGTGCGTCAGAAGCGCAGAAAGCGCCGCGTGCGTCGCGGGCTTTAAAGTTGCGGCCGCACTTTCCAGAGCCGTCGGATCCTTCATACGGAGCGCGCGTAAAAGCGCATGCAGTTCTTCTTCGTTTAACGCGCGGTCAGCGGCTAAAAGCGCGCGGACAATCGCGGTGTGACCGATATCGACGTGGACCTTTTCCACCCCCAAAAGCCGCAGCGTCTTCACGGCAAGCCGGATCATGTAGCGGTCGGCTTCTTCGCCCGAGCAGCCGAAAAGTTCGGCCCCGGCCACAAAGGGTTCGCGGGACGCAAGCGGATGCAGAGGCCTGGCGTGCAGGCAGGTTGCGGCGTAGCAGAGGCGGCTCACCCCGGTGTTGTTCAGAATATGCGCGTCAATGCGCGCAATCTGCGGCGTGATGTCGGCTCTTAAGCCCACCATGCGGCCGTTGGCCTGGTCCATGAACTTAAAGGTGTTGTTGTCAAGGTCGCTGCCGCTTCCCGTCAAAAGCGACGAGACAAACTCAATCATCGGCGGCTCAACCTGCTCAAAGCCGTGAGACGCGAAAAGATCCAGACACGTCCTGCGCATTTTTTCGAGCACACGCATCTGCTGCGGCAGGATGTCTGCCATGTTGTCGGGCAAAAGCCAGGTAGCCATTTCAAGTAATCTCCGTCACGGTCCAGATGACTGTGAGTGCCGCCGCAAGAATCACCAGAGCAACGCGCCGCACAAACGCCTCATCGGCCTTTGAAAGTTCCGCTAGCGACCGCTTCCATAAGTGCGGAGCAATCACCGGAAAAAGGCTTTCAAAGACCGCGGCAAACGCAAGCGCCAGAACGATGACTTTCATGGGGTCGGCAACGGACGGTCGGTACCGTTACTTATTGTTTTTGTCGTTTTTGAAGTAACGGAAGAATTCACCGTTGGTGTCGGTGACCATCACGTCACCCTTTTTGCCGAAAGCTTCGCGGTAGGCTTCAACACTGCGGTAAAAGCGCGCGAATTCCGGATCCCGGCCGAAGGCTTCGGCGTAGATGCGGTTGGCTTCGGCGTCCCCCGCGCCCTTAATCTTCTGGGCGTCACGGTAGGCCTGCGCAAGAATCACTTCACGCTGACGGTCGGCGTCGGCCCGGATCTTTTCGGCTTCCGCGGCACCCGTGGAGCGTTCTTCACTGGCCACACGCTTACGTTCGGCTTCCATGCGGCGGTAGACGGACTCGGAAATTTCCGGCGTAAAGTCCACGCGCTTTAAGCGCACGTCAACGATTTCGATACCGACGTCCTTGACGCGGGCCTGCAGGCCCGTGCTGATGTCACGCATCGCCTGCTCGCGGCCGCGGGAGGTGATTTCGTTCACGGTACGGCGGTTCACGGTCTGGTTTAAGACGTCGCGCAAAAGGGCGGAGACACGGTCTTCGGCGGCGCGTTCACTGCCCTGAAAGGACACCCAGTAAAGGCGCGGATCGCCAATGCGCCACTTCACGAAGCTGTCGATGAGAAGGTTCTTTTTTTCGCTTGTCTGCACGAGGTCGGCCTGCGGCGTGTCAAGCGACAAAATGCGCTTATCAAGGTAAACCACGTTCTGCAGGGGCGCAGGCAGCTTCACGTACAGGCCCGGTTCAGCCTGAATGTGCTTAAGTTCCCCGAGGCCGAAGACAAGTGCGTACTCACGCTCGCCCACGGTATAAAGGCACAGACGCGAAAGGCCCGCGATCACGGCAACGGCCACCACGAGTGTTGTCAGTTTTTTCACTTTTCTCTCTCCCTACTCTCAGCGGCCGCGCAGACGCAGCATTTCACGCGGATCGATATCGCGGACAACCGGCTGCTGCACTGCAGCGGGTGCCTGCACGGCGGGCGTCGTTGTACTCTGCGGCGCAGTATCCGTCGCCTTGGCTTCCGCCGCGGACTTTTCCATGAGCTTATCCAAAGGCAGATAGAGCAGATTGTTGTTGGTTTTGGTGTCAACGAGGATCTTGGAGGAGTTGGCGTAGAGCTCCTTCATGATGTCGACGTAGAGGCGGTCACGCGTCACCTCAGGCGCCTTTTCGTACTGCGCGAGAATCTTCTTGAAGCGCTCGGCGTCACCACGGGCGGCCTCGGTCACGCGGGCCTTGTAGCCTTCGGCTTCTTGGTTGAGGCGCGAAGCCATACCGCGGGCCTTCGGGATGACGCCGTTGGCGTAGGCTTCACCTTCGTTGATCTGGCGCTCACGGTCCTGGCCGGCTTTGACCGCATCGTTAAAGGCAGCCTGCACCTGTTCCGGGGGCTGAGCGTTCTGGATCGCGACGCTCATCACCTCGATACCCGTGTTGTAGCGGTCAAGCATTGACTGCATGCCCGTTTTCACGCTCTCGGCAATTTCCTGCTTGCTTTCAAAAAGGACCGAATCCATGGTCTTGCGGCCCACGACTTCGCGCATGGCGCTTTCGGCGGCATGCACCACGGACTGATCTGGGTCACGGGTCTTAAAGAGGTAGTCCTTGGCGGCATTCGGGCGGATACGGTACTGCACGTTAAACTGCACGTCGACGATGTTTTCATCGTCGGTAAGCATCAGCGCTTCCCGTAAGCGGCTCGTCGTTCCGCGGATACCGATCTCAGCCTTTCGGACGCTTGAGACGTCCACGATTTCGGCCTCCTGAATGGGCCAGGGCATGCGCCAGTTAAAACCGGCGGAGGCGTCCTTGGTGTACTTGCCGAAGGTCGTCACGACACCCACCTGCCCTTCAGGGACGATGTAAAAGCCGCTTGCGGCCCACGCGACGACCGCAACGCAGGCAAGTACGGCAATGCCGCCCAAACCGAAACCCACGCCGTCGGGCACCTTCGGGAAACGCGAACGGTTGCCGCGGCCTGAGGGCGGGTTATTCGACGGGGGTTCGTCCCCGCCGTTATCGGGCCTGAAGTCGTTTAGCCCGCGGTCATCAAAATTTTTTTCCTGCGGGTTTCTGCCGCGGTTAGCCTGCCCGCGGCCGCCCAAAAGGCCGCCCAAGGCACGGTTAAAGTCATCCCAGAGCTGATCAAGGTCCGCGGCGCCGTTTTGCTGCTGCCGGGGGCGGCTGTTATTGTCGGCGCGCGGCTCTTCAGCGCGCGGCATATCCCCGCGCGGCGCCTCGGCCTGAGGCGCACCGGTCCGGGGCGCATCGCTTCCTGCGGGCTGCGTGTTTTCCGCCTCATTTTTGGGCGTCTCGCCTCCGGTCTGCGCCGGTTTTGTCTGATCGTCGCCGGTACGGCCCCAGCGGGGGTCATTAAGGGACATATCAATTCCTCTCTGAGTTTATATTCAATCAGCGGGTCTGCCGGCACAACGCGTCTCCCCGGTGCCGTCAGCTTCCGCACATCAGTTTTTCGGGTCCGAAAAGTTGTCGTTGCCGTCCAAAATTTCCGCCGCCTCGCGCTCCCAGTCTTCGGGTTCCCGGGGCAACGATTTGTTTTCCTCGGCCCAGACGTGCTTAAACTCTGCCACGGCATGACGCAGATCGTCAATGCCCTCGCCCGTTAAGGCGCTCACCGTCACGGACTTCACCGTGCCGTCGTCGCGCCTGACAATCCCGGGCGTCATCCCCGAACGGTCGATTTTATTAAAGACTGTGATGACGGGGACGGTGTCGGCCTCAATTTCACGTAAAACTTCGTTAACCGAAGCAATCTGCTCGTCTTTGACGGCCGAGCTTGAATCAACGACGTGTAAGAGAAGATCAGCATGCACCGTCTCATCAAGCGTTGACTTAAAGGCGTTCACAAGCTGATGCGGAAGCCCCCGGATAAAGCCCACGGTGTCGCTTGCGACAATCCAGTCTTCGCCCTCAAGCCAGCAGCGTCTTGCCGTTGTATCAAGCGTGGCAAAAAGCTGATCGGCCGCATAGGTTTCCGCGCGCGTCAAACGGTTAAAAAGCGTGGACTTTCCGGCATTGGTGTAGCCCACAAGGCTCACCGTCATCGTTTCGCCTTCGCTGCGGGATTTGCGCTGCGTGTCACGCTGCTTCTGCAGTTTTTTGAGCTGATCCCTGAGTTGCTTCACGCGGTTGGAAAGCAGACGCCTGTCCAACTCAATCTGCTTTTCACCGGGGCCGCCGGTCTTACCGAGGCCGCCTCTCTGGCGCTCCAGGTGCGTCCACCCGCGCACAAGGCGCGTGGCGAGGTGCTCAAGGCGCGCCAGCTCCACCTGCAGGCGCCCTTCCTTACTTTTGGCGCGCCGGCGGAAAATTTCAAGAATGAGTTCGGTTCTGTCCATCACCGCTATGCCGCAGGCCTGCGCGATGTTGCGCTCCTGGGCGGCCGAGAGCGCCGCATCAAAGACGACGATGCTTGCTTTTGCTGCCTGCGCGAGATTTTTGATCTCTTCGATTTTGCCGCTTCCTAAAAACGTTGCAGCATCGGGTTTGTCGCGGCGGGCGGCAAGAAAACCTGCGGGGACAAGACCGTCGGAGCGCACGAGTTCCGCGAGCTCATCGCCCGCATCAGCCCAGACGGTGCGGCCGATGGCGGCCGTGACAAGAAACGCGCGGGTAGGTTCGGCCTCCCGCGCGCTTTCATAACGAAACTTGGTCAAATTACTCTTCCGGAATACTCGGCATGTTGACGGCGCGGGTCGGAACGACCGTGCTGATGGCGTGCTTGTAGACCATCTGCGTGACGGTGTTGCGTAAAAGCACCACGTACTGATCAAAGCTTTCCACCTGCCCCTGAAGCTTTATTCCGTTCACGAGGTAAATGGAAACCGGAATATGTTCCTTCCTGAGGATGTTGAGAAACGGGTCTTGTAACAGCTGCCCTTTGTTGATCGTGCTCATGTTTTTTCTTCTCCGGCACGGGTTTAACGACCGCGCCTTGGCAATAGTTTTTGTTGTTGGTGCCTCGGGCATACGCCCAGAAAGAAACGGCAAAGGTCTGAAAATCCCCTTTGCCGGCTTACTTTCTGTCTGCGGACGTACGTGTCCGGGGAACGGATTGGGTTATCTTATCATCACTTCAGACGGCCGGTTGCGGTGAAACCACACGCCGGCCGGAAAAAATGTACGCATTTGTCACGCAAAGACTACTTTTTGCCGTCTTCCGCGTAAGGATTGCGGCCCGTGCGGAATTCAATCCTCAAGGGTGTCCCCGCGAGATCGAACTTCTCCCGGAAAAAACCTTCGAGGTAACGGCGGTAACTGTCGCTGACGGCCTGCAGGCTGTTGCCGTGCACCACAACCACCGGCGGATTCATGCCGCCCTGGTGCGCGTAGCGCATCTTCGGACGGATGCGGCCGTCGCGGGGCGGCTGCTGAATGCTCACGGCTTCAAGCAGTGCTCGCGTCAGTTTCGGGGTCGGGAGTTTCGCAAACGCCGCCTTATGCGCGTCCACCACCGCCTTCATGAGATGGTTCAGTCCGTTACGCTTTAAGGCCGAAATGTGAATAAAGCGCGCCCAGCGCAGGAAGTTGAACTTTCGTTCGATATCGACGTCCACCATCGAGCGTTTGTAGGAATCCACGCCGTCCCACTTGTTGATGGCCACCACCAAAGCGCGCCCTGCCTCCATTGCGTAACCGGCGATATGCGCGTCGTTCGCGGACACGCCGTCCATCGCGTCAATCACCAGTACCACGACGTTACTTTGCTCGATGGCCTGCAGCGTTTTGATGACGGAAAACTTTTCAACAGCTTCAAAAACACGGCCCTTTTTGCGCAGACCCGCCGTATCGACGAGCTCAAAAGGCCTGCCGTCATACTCAAACTCGGTTTTAATCGCGTCGCGCGTCGTGCCCGGCATATCGTAGGCAATGAGGCGCTCTTCCCCCAAAAGGGCGTTGATGAGCGTGGACTTACCGACATTGGGGCGACCTGCTACCGTCACCTTGATGCGCTTAGGGGCGGCAGGATCGGTCTCTTCGGTCTCTTCTTCGTCCTGAGCGTTCACGAAGGGCTCAAGCACGGTCTGCAAGAGGCCTGAGACCCCCTGCCCGTGCGCGGCGGAAATCCGCCAGGGGTCTCCGAGACCCAATTCGTGAAATTCCGCGACGTGGCTGTCGTCCAAGCCCTCAGACTTATTGACTGCGAGGAAAATCGGGCGGCCCGCGCTTCTTAAGTGCCGTGCGATGCGCTCATCGTGCGGCGTGAGCCCGCTTCTTGCGTCACAGACAAAGATCACGACGTCGGCTTCGGCAATCGCTGCTTCGGCTTGTCCGGCCATCTCCCGCACGATGCCTTCGCTTCTTACAGGTTCAAAGCCGCCCGTATCGACAACGATATAAGCGCAGGGCCCGACCTTACCCTGACCGTACTGACGGTCACGCGTAAGGCCCGGAAAATCCGCCACGATCGCGTCACGCGTTCTGGTGAGGCGGTTAAAAAGCGTGGATTTACCGACGTTGGGCCGTCCGACAAGTGCTACGACTGGAAGCATCACGTCACCCGTTTGTGTTTTTGTTTCGTGTTATTCGGAAAGCGTCAGCGCGGCAATTTCGCCATCGGCCGTCTGCACGAGCACGCGGCCTTCGCCCAACGCCAAGGGCGCCACATTCACGGCGCCGGAGACCGTGGTGCGGCCCACGATTTCGCCCGTTGCCTGGTCAAGGGCGTGAATCACACCGTCGTAGTCACCGACCAGAATGACCTTATTCATGGGAACCGGCGCCGAGGGCGTACGCCACTTCAGATCCTTGTTGGTCCACACGGGCTTGCCGGTTTCGTAGTCAAAGGCCTGAATGTCGCCCTGAGCGGTCACAACATAGACATTATGCCCGTCACTTACCGGGCCCGTGACGGCGTCAACGGGCTGCGACCAGAGAAGCCTGCCGTTTTGAGAACTCATGCAGACGATATTGCCCTGAAACGCCGCCGCGCACATCATGCGGCCGTCCACAAAGGGCGAGCCCACGACGTCGACAAGCCGCTCGACTTCGGTGATGCCCTTGGGCTGCGCAATCACCGCATCGAAAACCATCTTCCCCTGGGCGTCCAGTGCAAGAAGCCTGCCGTTAGCCTGCCCGACGAGGATTCCGGCCGGGGAAAACTTCATCTGAGCCGCAGTGCGCACGGTAAGCGCCGGAACCTGCGACTGATAGCGCCAGCGGCGCTCGCCGGTTGCCGCATCAAAGGCAGTGACACGGGTGTCGGCGGTGCGCACGACGACAAAACCGGAGCCCACCAGGGGCGGCACGCTCATTTCGCCTGAGAGCTTTACCTGCCAGAGTTTCTTACCGGTTTCATCAAAGACTTCGAGTTCACCCGAGGCGGTACCCACGGCCACAAGACGCCCGTCGGTGCCCACACCCGCGGTGATTTCGCTTTCAGTCTCCGTCTCCCAGAGCTTTTTGCCGGTTGCCGGATCCAGGAGGTAAACACTTCTGTCGCCGGCAGCATAGATGCCGCGCTCGGTGACCGCAGGCGTTAAAAGCCCGGTAAGCGACTCACCCACGCCCGCCGTCCAGTCTTCCTTAATCTGCACGAGTTCGCGGTAGTCCTGCAGTTCCGCCGGTTCATGCGGGTCCGGAGAGCCGCAGCCCGACAAAACAAGTGCCGCCGCGGCAGCTGCCGCCCAAAGTGAAAGCGTACGTTTGATTTTCACGGTAAGGTTTCCTTTTACGGAAGTGTTGGGTTTGACGTCTGTCCGTTACTTTGTCTCAACGGGCAGCGACTGCAGTTTGATGTTAAGAAGCGGCGTGACGGTACCGTCAAAGGCGTCGGCCTTGAGGGCCTTTTCCCAGGCGGCCTTGGCTTCGCCGTAGCGCTTTAAGGCAAAGTAAACGTCTCCGAGACGGTCGTTAAAACTCACGGCATCGGCTTCCAGAGGCTTAGCTGCTGTTAAAACGGAAAGCGCCGCATCGACCTTTCCGGCATCAAGTTCAATGCCTGCAAGACGCACGCGCGCCGCGGTTTCGTATTCCGGACGGCCGCTTTCGTTAATGATCCAGTTTAAGGCCTGACGCGCCTCATCGGGCTTTTTCTGCCGCTGGGCTTCGGCGGCACGGTAAAAACCGGCAAGACCGGCAAAGACGTTGCCGGGATACTCCTTCATAAGGCCGTCGGCAATGGAAACAACGTTTTTGGCGTCGCCCTGCACGAAGGCGTTCTGCAACTGCACGTAGGCGATCGTCGCCTTAGAGCCCTGATAACGCTGATACCAGTTCCAGCCGTTCCAAGCGGCAAAGGCAAGGCACCCCACGGTAATCACGGAGAGAACGGCTGTTCCCCACTTTTCCCACCAGGCTTTCAGTTGGTCAAGGGACTCTTGTTCTTCCAAATCGTATGCCATTTTTCAGTGTGTCCTTTGTTGTCTTTGCAAAAATTCCGATGACAGAGGGCTGAAAACAAATCAACCCTTGACAATCCGTTCAATCACTTCAGCTTCAGGCTGCGTCACCTGGTCCTCAAAAACCTGTTCGCCCGCAGTGTTTCTCAAGTGCTTCAGAGTGAGCTTACCTTCAGCGACTTCGCCTTCGCCCGCAATCACGCACCACTGCGCAAGCGACTGGTCTGCGCGCTTCATCTGCGTCTTAAAGGCGGTGCTGCCGGCGTGCACAACAACTCTGAGGCCCTTGTCGCGGAGTATCTCACCCAGGGCGACAGCCTTGCGTTCAGCCTCTCCCTCGTGGTGCACGATGTAGACGTCGCAGTCCGCGGCCTTCATCTCGCCCTTCACTTCCTTCATGAGTTCGATGACGCGTTCGGCGCCGATTGCAAAACCGGCTGCGGGCGTGGGTCTCCCCCCGAGCATTTCGATCAGAGGATCGTAGCGGCCGCCGCCGCAGATCGTCCCCTGGGAGCCGAGCTTATCAGTAATCCACTCAAAAACGGTGTGGTTATAGTAATCGAGCCCGCGCACAAGACGGGGGTTCACGGTGTAGCTGATCCCGAGGGCGGAAACACCGTCCTCAAGTTTTTTCAGAAACGCCAGGGACTTTTCACCGAGAAAATCAAGTAACTTCGGCGCGGCGTTCACCATCTCCTGCATGTCCGGATTTTTTGTATCCAGAATTCTCAGGGGGTTTGTGAGAAGCCGTCTCTTTGCGTCTTCGTCCAAAATATCGGCGTTTTGCTGAAAGTACGCAATGAGCGCCTCGCGGTGCTTGGCTCGCTCTTCGAGTTCTCCCAGGGTATTGAGTTCGAGGCGCGCTTCAATTCCGAGCGCTTTCCAGAGACGCGCGATCATCGCGAGAAGCTCGACATCGATGTCGGGACCGGCAAAACCGAGGGCTTCGCAGCCGAACTGATGGAACTGCCGGTAGCGGCCGCGCTGCGGGCGCTCGTGCCGGAACATCGGCCCGAAGTACCAGAGGCGCTGCGGGGCGTTGTAGGTGAGGCTGTGCTCAATGGCGCAGCGCACGACGGCGCTCGTATTTTCCGGACGCAGGGTAAGTTTTTCACCGTTCATGCTGTCTTCAAAGGAATACATTTCCTTTTCGACAATATCGGTCACTTCCCCGATACCGCGGGTAAAAAGCGCCGTTTGCTCAAGAATCGGCGTGCGGATCTGACGAAAACCGTAGAGCGACGCCGTACGGCGGGCCGTATCGGTGAAAAACTCCCATACAGCGCTTTCTTCGGGGAGCATGTCGGGCATCCCCTTGATGCCGGCGATCTTAATCTTTGCCATTTTGCTCTTTCCTTTAATTCTTTTTGCCGGACCAGCGCTTCTCGACGTAGTCCTCAATCATCTGTTTAAATTCCCCGGCCATTGCGTCGCCCTTAAGGCCCGCAACCTTGGCGCCGTCCACAAAGACCTGCGCAACCGGCGACTCCCCGCGGCCGGGCAGGCTGATGCCGATGTCGGCTTCCTGGCTTTCGCCCGGGCCGTTCACAATGCAGCCCATCACCGCCACCTTCATCATTTCGCACCCCGGGCGCGTCTTGCGCCACTCGGGCATGCGGCTTCTTAAAAAATCTTCCGTTTCCTGTGCGAGCTGCTGAAAAAGCGTGCTCGAGGTGCGCCCGCACCCGGGGCACGATGTCACCTGCGGGGCAAAGTGGCGCATGCCCATCGACTGCAGAAGCTGCTGCGCGACAATCACTTCCTGCTCTCGCGCCTTACCCGGTTCCGGGGTAATGGAAATGCGGATCGTGTCACCGATCCCTTCGGCAAGCAAAACCGCAAGCGCCGCGGTACTGGCGACCACGCCCTTGGTGCCGATACCGGCTTCGGTAAGTCCCAGATGCAGCGCCCAGTTGCCGCGCTTGCTTAACGCGCGGTAAACCGTGATGAGCTCGGTGACGTCGCTTACCTTCGCGGAAAGCACAATGTGGTCAGCAGGGAGCCCGATTTTTTCAGCAGCCTCAGCGCTTTGCACGGCGCTTTCCACCATGGCGTCCAAAAGCACTTCCTGCGGCGTTTTGGGGTTGGCGAGCGCGCGGTTGGCGTCCATCATGCGGGCGAGAAGCTCTTTATCGATGCTGCCGCCGTTAACGCCAATCCGAACCGGCTTATCGTAGCGGCAGGCCGTTTCCACCATCACCGCAAAATTGTTGCCATGGTTTTCTCCCTTACCGACGTTACCGGGGTTGATGCGGTACTTGGAAAGGGCCTTGGCACACTCAGGGACTTCGGTTAAAAGCTTGTGGCCGTTATAGTGAAAGTCCCCCACAAGCGGCACAAAGCAGCCGCAGGCATCGAGCCGCTCGCGGATCGCGGCCACGGCCTTGGCGGCCGCCGGGGTATTGACCGTGAGACGCACGAGTTCAGAGCCGGTTGCGGCAAGCCGCACCGTCTGGCACACCGTGGCGTCAATGTCTTCGGTCGCGGTATTGGTCATGGACTGCACGACCACGGGGTAACCGCCCCCGATCACCACGACGTTATCCGCATTTCTGACGCTTACCGCATGCGTTGCACGGCGTTCTTTGTAAACGCTCATCGTTTCAACCGTTACTCTCAGTGTGAGGCCGCCGCATCTTTGACAAGAAGATCACGGGCCTCTTCCTTTTGCTGCACGAGGCGGATCGCACGGCGCGTGCGGTCGCGCACTTCGCCTGCCAACTGCCCGCAGGCTGCGGCAATATCGTCGCCGCGCGTTTTGCGCACAGTCGTGACAATACCCGCGTCGTTCAAAATCTTTGCAAAAGCCAAAACCTTCTCGCGCTCTGGCTGCTTTAAGTCCGAGTCCGGGAAGGGATTAAAGGGAATGAGATTAAATTTGCAGGGCACGGTCTTCACAAGCTTCACCAGAGCCCTTGCCTGCTCGGGCGCGTCGTTGATGCCGCCCAAAAGCAGATACTCAAACGTGATGAAATCCCGAGGCGCCACCTTCAGATAGCGCCTGCAGGCCGCAAGAAGCTCCTCGAGCGGGTGCTTCTTATTGACGGGCATGAGCTTATCGCGCAGCGCATCGTTGGGCGCATGCAGACTCACCGCAAGCGCCACGGGCACCGCTTCGCCCAACTTATCCATCTGGCGCACAAGGCCCGAGGTGGAAACCGTCACGCGGCGGCGCGAAAGCCCGTAGCCGTTGTCGTCCAGAAAAATTCTCAGGGCCGGAATGACGTTATCGAGGTTTTGCAGGGGCTCGCCCATCCCCATCAGCACAACATTGCTGATCACGCGGTCGTTGGGGTCGGTAATGCCGGCTTCGCGCCTTAATTCCCGCTCAGCGGTCCAAAGCTGCCCCACAATTTCACCGGTCGTGAGGTTGCGGTTAAAGCCCTGCTTACCCGTGGAGCAGAAAAGGCACCCCATGGCGCAGCCCGCCTGCGTTGAAATACAGAGCGTTCCGCGGTCGTCTTCCGGGATAAAAACCGCCTCGACGGCGTTGCCGTTACCCACATCAAAGAGCCATTTGCGCGTGCCGTCGGCGCTTTTGTGTTCCCTAATGATCGATGGCGCTTTGATGTAGGCCAGGTCCTTCAACCTGGCCCGGAACTCTTTGGCAAGGTTGGTCATGGCATCAAAATCATCGCAGCAGTAGCGGTGAATCCAGCGCGCAAGCTGCGTCGCACGGAAAGGCTTCTGGCCGATTGAGGCGCACCAGACACGGATGCCTTCGGCGTCAAGGTCCAGAAGATTAATTTTTTCCTGCTGACTGCTCTCAGTTGTCGTCATGACCGTCCTGTGTCCTTCTTAGCGCTTGCAGATCGCAAGGGTCGGGAAGAAGTAAGCGATTTCCACAGCCGCCGTTTCCGGAGCGTCGGAGCCGTGCACGGCGTTGGCGTCGATGCTTTCGGCGAAGTCAGCGCGAATCGTCCCCTTTTCGGCCTTCTTCGGATCCGTTGCGCCCATGAGTTCACGGTTCTTGGCGATGGCGTTTTCACCTTCGAGAACCTGAATCATGACGGGACCGGAGATCATGAAGTCCACGAGCGCCTTAAAGAAGGGGCGTTCGCGGTGCACAGCGTAGAAGCCTTCGGCTTCGGCGCGGGAGAGCTGGCGCATCTGAGCGGCAACAATGCGCAGACCGTTGGTTTCAAAACGGGAGTAGATCTTGCCGATCACGTTCTTGGCGACGGCATCGGGCTTGATGATGGAAAGGGTACGCTGAATAGCCATTTCTTCTTTTCTCTTCTTTGAGAAGTATGCGAGTCTGCGGTTAAGTCCACCGCAGCAGTCTTTGCCGCAGACACAAAAACACATCGGCTGCGCGCGTCCTTAAAAAACCGCGCAGTCGATGCCTGAAAATTCAATCCCCGGCCCTTAAAGGCCAAGGGGCGGTTATTTTAGCATGGAGCCGGTTTTTAAACGCCGTCTTCAGGCACCTTAGAGGCGGCGTCTTTTGCCGTCGTTTCAGGCGTCTGCAGGCTCTCGGCCGCAACCGGCTCCTCCGTTTTTTTCTCAGGCTTGGGACCGGGCTCAAGCACCGCCATGCTTTCGACGTGTCCGGTGTGCGGGAACATGTTCATGACGCCTGCGGCACGGATGTGCCAGCCGCCTTCATGGTGCAGAATCGCACAGTCACGTGCAAGCGTTGCCGGGTTACAGGACACGTAGACCACACGCGCGGGGCGCTTGTCGGTTTTCGCAAGCACCTGCGCCAAAGCCTGCGCGCCTTCTCTCGGGGGATCAATGAGCACGCGGTCAATGCCGCCCGACCTTTCCCAGAGCGCATTCCAGTCGTCTTCGCTCCAGGTAAAGAGGTTCCTCGCGATAAAGTCGGTTTTCTCAGCAAGGCCGTTCATTTCGGCGCCGGCCCGCGCCCGGGCCACAAGCCCATCACTGCCTTCTAAGCCCGTGACGTGCGCCGCGCACCGCGCCAGGGGGAGCGTAAAGTTACCCAAACCGCAGAAAAAGTCCGCGACCTTATGCCCGGGCTTTACGCCCAGAAGATGCACGGCACGCGAAACCATCGTTTCATTTAAGGCGTGATTGACCTGCGTGAAGTCCGTGGGTTTAAAGACGATGTCAACGCCGAATTCCCCGAGGTGAAGTCTCAGCTTATCGGCGTCTTCCGGGTTCATGGGATAGGCGGTCTCAGGGCCCTTGGGCTGCAGCCAAATGTCGGCGCCCTTGTCTTTACCGAACGCAAGAAGCCTTGCGGAATCGGCCTCCGTCACCGGCTCAAGATTGCGGAAAACAAGCGCCGTATGGCCGTCGCCTGCGACCGCCACTTCAATCTGGGGCATCCGGTCACGCATATCAAGGGAAGCGACGAGCTCACGCATCGCAGGGAGCATGTCGCTGATTTTCTTCGGCAGAATCAGGCACTCTTTCATATCCGCGACATAGCTGGAGCTTTTTTCGTGAAAGCCCACGAGCACGCCGCCCTTTTTCTCAACGTTTCGGACCGTCAGGCGCGCTCTGTGGCGGTAGTGCCAGAAGGGACCGTAAATAGGCGCAAGAAGCGACTCGGCCTTCAATTTTCCGATGTGCCAGAGCGCGTCGGTTAAAACCGCCTGCTTAAAGGCCACCTGGGCATTGGGTTCAAGGTGCTGCATGGCGCAGCCCCCGCAGCTGCCCGGGCCGATGCCGAAATTCGGGCATTTGGGCGTCACGCGCAGCGAAGACTCCTTGAGAATCGTCTTCACGCGCCCGATTTCAAAGTTGGGTTTATTGCGGAAACACTCGTAATCCACGGTTTCGCCGGGCAAAGCACCTTCGACAAACGCAACCTTCCCTTCGTGGTGCCCGACGCCGCGTCCCTCGCCGTCCAGGCGTTCAATCGCAATGCGGTAAACCGGATGTTCCTTGACTTTCTTTGCTCGGGCCATTTTTTTCTAATCTGTTCTCAGAGAAATTAATCAGCCCGGCCGGCATCGGATGACGCTCGACCGGGCACGGGGTGTTTTTTTGTACGCTACGCGTTTAGGGTTCTTTACGCGGCTCAAGATACTTCATGGGATCAAGCGGCGGCCCCTGACGCACTTCAAAGCGCATCTTGGCGCCCGTGTCGCTGTCGGAATCCCCCATCAGGGCAATCGTCTGCCCCTTGCGCACGCTTTCATTGATGCGCACAAGGATTTTGGAGGTGTTGCCGTAAACCGTCACCAGGGGCATCGCGCTCTTACCGGGCAGACGCACGTTGTGGCGCACGATCACGAACTGACCGTAGCCCTTGACGTTCTGCCCCACGTACTGCACCGTACCGTCAAGCACGGCCTTAATGGGTTCGCCGATCGTGCCCGCGATATCAATCCCCATATTGCCGGTCTGCTCGTAGGTGGCGATCACCGCTCCGGGCACAGGCCACGGGAACTGAATTTCTCCGCGGGCGGCGGCTTCACGCATCGCCCTCTGGGCTTCAATTTCGCGCGTCGCGGCTTCATCCGGCGTCTCAGGGCGCTTGGCAACTTCAACCGCCGCACCCGCTGCGGGTGCTGTTGTTGTCGCAGTCACGGTTTCGCCCCCCGCCGCAGGAACCATTTCAATGGTCTCGCCCATCACCGTCGTTTCGGCGGGCTCGGTCTGAGGGATTCTGAGTTCAGTTCCGATCGAAATCGTCGTCGGATCGGAAATACCGTTTAAGGCGGCGAGTTCCCTCGGGTTCACGCCGTAGCGCACGCCGATGTTGTAGAGCGTATCGCCGGCAACCACCACGTGCATGCGGCCGCTTGAAACCGGGGCTTTTTCTTTCGCGAGGTAGGGCGAAGCCGGCACCTGCGTTGAGGAACCTTCCTCAATGGGTACGGTCGTTGCCGCACTCTCACTGCCCCGCGCGTGGTTTTCAATCGGGGCCATCGTGGTCGTGGTGGAGCAGCCCACCAGGGTTGCCGCGGCCGCTGCGGCAAAAAGAAGTTTCAGCTGCATGAATTCAGTTGCTCACAAAAATAGGTTCGGGCCGAAAACTGCCGGATATTTTACTGAAGCCATTTGGCGGCATCAGCAACGCGGTTGTGGGCCGTGAGGTCAATCTGCAGGGGTGTTGCCGACACAAAGCCGTGGGACACCGCCCAAAAGTCCGTGCCCGGTCCGCAGTCACGGGGGTCGCCCGCTGCGCCCAAACGGTAAACCGCAGGCTGCTGCGTTCCCGGCTGCAGAATGAGCGGATACGCGTTGTGGCGTCTGCCGAGGCGCGTAGCCATAATGCCCTCAAATTCGTCGGCGGCAAGGTTGGGCATATTGACGTTTAAAAGCACGGGATCCGTTCCCGTTTTACGGCTTAAAAACCGTTCCACCACAACGCAGGCCATATCCACTGCGGCATCGAGATTTTTCCAGCCCTTTTCAATCTGGCTGAAGGCAATGGAGTCAATCCCGAAGACGTAGCCTTCGATCGCCGCAGCGACCGTGCCGGAATAAAGCGTGTCATCGCCCATATTGGCGCCGCAGTTAATCCCGGAAACAACAAGATCTGGCTTATCTTTGAGAAACCCGGTGAGCGCCGTATGCACACAGTCCGAAGGCGTTCCCTTCACCACAAACACGTTTTCCGCCGTCTGCATGACCGAAAGCGTTTTATTAAGCGTCAGGGCGTTACTCGCACCGCTTTGGTTGCACTCAGGCGCAAACACCGTCACGCGGCCAAAATTACTCATCGCGTGCGCGAGCTTCTGAATACCGGGCGCGCTGTAGCCGTCGTCATTACTCACCAGGATATGCATGGCTTTCAAAGAGAAAAACAATCCGAAAACGGCAGTGTACAAGAGGCCAGGCCAAAAGACGTGCCTTCCGGCACCGATTGTGTTTCTGACGCGCAGATGACAGTTCTGTCAGAGAGTTCGTCTTTCAGATTGGGTTCAGCCCGCTCGCGCACCATTGCGCACACCGTCGGTCGCTGACCGATCCCATTTTTTCCGGAAACCTTACAAAAAATGCTGAAAAATCTGTTTACCTCCCGCGCTCTCTGCGCCGACTTCGGGCTTCTTATCCTGCGCGCGAGCCTCACGCTTTCCCTGCGGGAAATTCTGTGATTTGGAGACTGAGAACCGGCCGGTTTGTGATTACTGCACACCGGCCGTTTTCTTATTCTGCGGAGAAAAACTGACTCGCTGTCTGGAGCCACGGACAGAAGAATGAAAAAAGGAGACAACTTTCGTCATCTCCTTTCCTGGAATTGGTCGGGGCGGCGGGATTCGAACTCGCGACCCCTTGCACCCCATGCAAGTGCGCTACCAGGCTGCGCTACGCCCCGAATGAGTTGCGCATTGTACAGAGTTCGGCGCCTGTCGGCAAGAAAAATCAGCAAGCAGGCGCCGTTAAACCGTCAACGCATTGAAATCAAAGACTTCTTTATTACTCCGCAGTTTTTGCCGGCATGAGACTTTTGAGTTCATTGACTGCTGCATTTAAAACCGTACGAAGCCGCTCACACTCAGCGCGGCTGACGCGCAGTTCCTCGTCTTTGCCGGCCAAGAGCGTGTCCACCGACTGCCTCTTCTGCGCCTCTTCACTTCGGACAGCTTCAATGCGGCTTACCTCTTCGCTCTTTTGAGCAACGGTCTTCTGCAGCCCCTCGATTTCAGCCTTCAGTGCTTCAATCTGGCGGGCCTGCACCTGAGCCTCATTTTCTTTTTCCTGCGTTTCGTTGCGGGCCTTTGTGAGTTCCGCGCGCAGTGAGGTCATTTCACCGGCTCTCTGGCGGATTTCAGCAGTCTGTGCTTCAAGGCTCTCACGAACCTTGATGAGGTCAGCCTCAAAGGTTGCGGCGCGGCTCTGGGAAAGCGCAAGCGCCTCCGTTTTTTGCTGCAGCTCCTGCTTAGTCTGCACGAGGTCCGTGCCGCCCGCGGTGAGTTCCGTACGCATCGAAGCCACACGCTCTTCAGCAGCCGCAAGGCGCTCTTCAACGGAAGCCAGCGCCACTTCCTTTTCATTTAAGACGGCCTTGACGCGGCGCAACTCTTCAGTCATTGCCGTGCGGTTAAGACGCAGTTCGGAGAGTTCCGCATCACGCGCGGCCAACTGCTCCTTAAGCGAGGCAAACTGGCCGGAAACGGCATCGGCCTGAGCGCGCACCCGGGCGATTTCCCCGTCGCTCACCTTCTTTGCCTGCGCAAGCGCTTCGTTTACGGCCTTGCGGGAAGCCTGAGCCACCAGCACCGACACATCGGGCTGCACGGCAGAAGGCTCATAAACAGGGGCCTGCGGCGCCACGGCAGCCGGAGCGGGCTCAGGCTGAACGGGAGCTTGAACGGGCACTTCAGGCTCTGCGGCCTGCGGCACAGTCTCAGGTTCAGCGGGCGCTTGCGGGGCGGAAGCCTCAGCCTTCGCCGCCGCCTGCTCGGTCTGAGTCTTTACGCCCACATGCGGCGCCACGATCGGAAACTTAATCTCTTCAGCGATGCGGGCCTTCGTTTCCTCAATCGAGAGGTGATCGACGTAAAGGAACTTTTTGATGCGCATCACGAGCGCTTCGTCATTGACGGTGAACCGGGTCTTGGGTGACCCGTCGCTTTCCCTTAACTGCGGGAACTGAATCTGCCAGTAACGCAGGATATAAGAGGCCAGTCCGCAACGTGCGGAGAGCTCATCAACAGAATAGGTCTGTGGGTACATTGGACTATCAAACCGGTTGCAACAACATCAATACTCATTGTGCTCAGGGCAGAAAAAAACCGGACTCAGCCGATGATGTGCTGATTCCGGTTTTCTTATTTACACCCCACGCATCATCGTCTGCTGAGTTTAGAGCAAAAGCGGCGCGCGTGCGCAGGCAATTTTCGGACTTACTTAACCGATTCCATGCCTTCGGGTTCTTTAAAGGAGGCCACGCTGTCGCGCATGTGCGGCGCGGCAAGGAACGTCACCACGCTGCGGGCGCTGATTTCGTGCGCTTCGCCGGTCTTGGGGTTACGGCCCGGACGGGCCACCTTGTCGCGGGTGGAGAAGGTCCCGAAGTTGGCAAGCTTCACGTCACGGCGCTGCACGAGGGCACGCAGAATTTCGTCAAACACCGTTTCGACAACGGCGTTGGCTTCGGCGCGCGACAGCCCCATGCGGTCGCAGAGCACTTCAACGAAATTCATCTTCGTAAGCGTTGAGTGATTTGCAGGCCCCACCGGGTACTTACCCCGCGCGGCATCGATCTGAGTCACAGGTTCCATTTTTTCGTGTTTTAACTGAACGGTTGAATTCAATAAATTGGTTTTCGTTTAAGCACGCAGGCGGCAGCCGAGCACGGAAAGCGCATCGAGCACCGCGGTCACCACGGCGTCGGCGCTTTCGTCGGACAACGCCTCTTCGCTCTTTGACGACAACGTCAGGCGGAAGGCCATGCTCTTTTCGGCCGCAGCCGCATCGTCTTTGGGGCGGTAGACGTCAAAGAGACGGAAGTCGTCGATGACGCTGCCCAAGTTCGTCGCCTTGAGTTTTTCCACCGCGGCAAAAAGAGCCGACGCCTCCACAGCGGCAGGTACCGTCACGGAAATGTCGCGGTGCATCGGCTGGAACTTACTTACGGCAACCGGATGCGGCACCAGGATGGTGGTGAGCGCATCGACGTCAAGCTCAAAGACAACGGCGGGTTTCGGCAGTCCGTATTCGTGGCACAGACGCGGATGCAGTTCACCCATAAATCCCGCTTCGCGGCCGTTAATAAGGATGCGTGCGGAGCGCCCGGGGTGCAGTGCCGGATGCACGAGCTTTTCAAAGGTGGCCTTAAGCGGCGCAATCAGCGCCTCAACGTCGCCCTTCACGTCAAAGAAGTCGACGTTGCGGGCGGCTTCGCCCCACTGCAGCGTGTGCGCGTCACCGTAGGCAAGGCCTGCGATATGGTTGGGCTGGCGCACGCCCTTCACGGTAAAGTCACCGTCTTCGACGGTTTCATCCGGGAAGAACACACGGCCCAATTCAAAAACGCGGACGTCTTCGGCCTTACGGTTTAAGTTAAAGCGCAGAATGTCCACGAGCCCTGAAATGAGCTGCGTGCGCATGACGGAAAGCTGGCTTGCGATGGGATTCAGAAGCCGGATGGGCTTGTCGTTCCCCGCAAAATCCTTTTCCCACTTCTCTTCAACGAAACTGAAGTTGATGAGTTCCTGATAGCCGCGCTCGGCGAGAGCCAGACGCAGCGCGTGCTTGCTGCGGCTTGCTTCCGGAGCGCAGCGCATGCCGATACGGGCCAGGGGCGGCCGGTCGGGGAGCTTTTCGTAGCCGTAAAGACGCGCCACCTCTTCCACGAGATCTTCTTCGATCTCGATGTCAAAGCGGTACGTGGGCGACGTGACCACGAAGTCTTCGCCGTCACGGGTAAATTCAAACCCCAGACGCGTAAAGGCCTGCGCCATGAAGTCTGTCGGAATGTCGATGCCGACGAGCTTATTGCAGCGCGCCGGACGCATGCGGACCGTGCGGACCTTCGGCAGATTCACGCACTGATCGTCAACCGGACCCACCTTCGTTTCCGCCGTGCCGCAGATGTCGAGCACAAGCTGCGTGATGTAGTGCATGTGTTCGACATTGCTGCCGTAGTCCACACCGCGCTCAAAGCGGTGCGCGGCGTCCGTGGAGAAATTAAGCTTGCGGCAGCGGCCCTGGATCTTGACCGGATACCAGAAGGCGGCCTCAATGAAGATGTCGGTCGTCTCATCGCTGATTGCGGTGGCGTCGCCGCCCATGATGCCCGCGATCGCTTCCGGACCATTTTCGTCACAGATCACACCGTAGTAGGGATCAAGCTTCACGGTTTCTTCGTTTAAAATCTTGATCGTTTCGCCGTCCTTGGCCCAGCGAACGGTGAGGTCGCCCTTCACTTTCTTGAGGTCAAAAAAGTGCGTGGGACGGCCGAGCTCGAGCATCACGTAGTTGGAGATGTCAACGAGCGCGGAGATCGAGCGCTGACCGCTTCTTTCAAGCCGGTCCTTCATCCACTGCGGTGTGGGGGCCTTCGCGTTTAAACCGCGGATGACGCGCCCCGTGAAGCGCCCGCAAAGTTCCGGCGCCTCAATGTGAACGGGTTCGGTGCAGCTGCAGGTGGCTTCCACCGCGGGCATCGCGGGGATCGTAAGGAGAGCACCGGTGACCGCGTGCAGGTCGCGCGCGACACCCACCACCGAGAGCGCGTCGCCGCGGTTGGGGGTGAGTTTGATTTCAAAGCGGCTGTCATCAAGGTGCAGCACCTTGCGGACGTCTTCACCCACAGGGGCGTCGGCGGGAAGTTCCCAAATGCCGGTATGGTCGCTTGAAACCCCGAGTTCACGGGCCGAGCAAAGCATGCCGAAGCTTTCCACCCCGCGCATCTTGGCTTTCTTAATCTTAAATTCCGGAAGCACAGCACCGATCTTGGCGCAGGCCACCTTCAGTCCCGCACGCACGTTCGGAGCGCCGCAGACAATCTGCAGAATTTCGCCGTTACCGACATCAACCTTGGTGACGTGCAGGTGATCCGAATTTTCGTGATCCACACATTCCAGAACGTGGCCCACGACAACCCCGGTGAAATCCGGGGCGATCTTCTGGACTTCTTCAACTTCCAGACCTGCCATCGTGAGCGATTCCGCGAGTTCCTCCGTCGTCAGATCCGGATTGATGTAGCTTCTCAGCCAATCTTCAGAAAAAAGCATCTCAGTAAACTCCTAAATCCGACACGTATCAGTTGAACTGGCGCAAAAAGCGCAGATCGCCTTCAAAGAACAGACGCAGATCGTCCACGCCGTAGCGAAGCATCGTGAGGCGTTCAAGCCCCGAACCGAAGGCAAAGCCGATGTAGCGTTCGGGATCCAGGCCGTAATTGCGGATCACGTTGGGATGCACTTCACCGGCACCGGAAATTTCAAGCCAGCGGCCCTTCTTGGGACCCGTTGTAAAGGCCATGTCCACTTCGACCGAGGGTTCCGTAAACGGGAAGTAGCTCGGACGGAAACGCACGATGAGGTCATTCGTTTCAAAGAAGCGGCGCAGGAAGTCGGTGTAAACGCCCTTTAAATCCGTAAAGGAGATGTCGTCTCCCACCCAGAGGCCTTCAACCTGATGAAACATGGGCGAGTGCGTGGCGTCGCTGTCCACACGGTACGTGCGCCCCGGGGCGATGACCTTAATGGGCGGCTGATGCGTGCGCGCATAGCGCACCTGCATGGGAGAGGTGTGAGGACGCAGCGGCAGCGGCAACCCCTGCCCGTCGTTACGGTCCACGTAGAACGTGTCCTGCATGGAGCGGGCCGGATGGTTCGGGGGGTTATTTAAAGCCGTGAAGCTGAACCAGTCGCTTTCGATTTCGGGGCCGTCTGCGACATCAAAACCGATCGAGCGGAAGATCTCCTCAACGCGCATCCAGGTGCGGATCACCGGATGCACGCCGCCCGCGGGCACAACGCGGCCCGGCAGCGTCACGTCGACGGCTTCGGTCGCCAGCTTCTTTTCGAGTTCGGCGTTGGCGAGCGCCTCGCGGCGGGCCGTAAGCGCAGCATCGATGGCCTGCTTGACCGCATTAATCGCCTTGCCGCGCTCCTTGCGCTCTTCGGGCGCGAGCGCACCGAGCCCCTTCATGAGCATCGTCACGGCTCCGGACTTACCGAGGTAACGGGCCTTTGCGTCTTCAAGGGCCGCAGGCTGCGTTGCGGCCGCAAAATCGGCCTTGGCCGATTCGATCAGTTGTGTCAGTTCATCCATCGTTCAACCATCAAGAGCGCTGTTGAGAGAGGCGTCACAGACAACGCCCAAAAAGCGCACTTTGCCTTTACAGTATCGGGGAGTCCGTGATTATAGAAAAATCTACCGAAAAATCAACGTGTTACAAAATTTTCAGGCATAAAAAAAGCCCGGCCCCCGTTACAGTTGCCTGTTTTCGGAGAACCGGCGCTTTTATCCGTGCGGGAAAACCCTTTCGGATTGTCCCGCACGCTGAGTCAGTGAAAACTCAGATTAAGCCAGGGCAGCCTTGGCCTGTTCGACGAGAGCGGCAAAACCGGTCTTGTCAAAAATCGCCATATCGGACAGAACCTTGCGGTCCAGAGCGATATCGGCCTTCTTGAGGCCGTTCATGAAGCGGCTGTAGGTCATGCCGTTCGCACGGGTTGCGGCGTTGATACGCGCAATCCAGAGGCGACGGAAGACGTGCTTCTTGTCGCGGCGGTCACGGTAAGCATACTGACCGGCACGCATGACGGCCTGCTTGGCAACACGGAAAACGTTGTTGCGGCGCAGACGGTAACCCTTGGCGAGGGCAATAATCTTCTTGTGACGGGCACGGGCCGTCACACCACGCTTAACTCGAGGCATTGTTCTTCCCCTCCCTTCTTATGCGTAGGGCAACATACGGTGAATGGACTTGCTGTCAGACTCGTGAATGGTGACCATTCCGCGGAGGTGACGCTTGTTCTTCGTCGTACGGTGAGTCAGGATGTGGCGCTTGGTGGCGTGCGCACGCTTGATGGATCCGCCGGAACGGACCTTGAAGCGCTTCGCAGCAGCCTTCTTTGTCTTCATCTTCGGCATTTGCCGTTCTTCCTTCTGATTTATCGGAACATCAGGCGGACCGGACGTGGATTGACTCAACCGTGCCGGCCTCTTCGTTTTGCCCGCCCCGACTTTTAACCGCGGCCGAAAATTTTTCAGCCGCAACGTTTTGAAAGTCCGTGATTATATACGAAAAATCACTTCTTTTTCTTCGGCGCCAGAACCATGATCATCTGGCGGCCTTCAAGCTTCGGATTCTGCTCGATCTGTGCCTCCTCAGCCAGATCCGTGCGGATGCGTTCCATGATCTGGGCACCCAAATCCTGGTGCGCCATTTCGCGGCCGCGGTAGCGGAGCGTCACCTTGGCCTTGTCGCCGTCTCCGAGGAAGCGGCGCAGGGCGCGCAATTTGGTCTGATAGTCGTTCTCGTCGGTGGCCGGGCGGAATTTGACTTCCTTGACCTGCACCACTTTCTGACGGGCCTTCATTTCCTGCGCCTTTTTCTGTTCCTGATAGCGGAACTTGCCGTAATCCATCAGGCGGCAGACAGGGGGCTGCGCGTTCGGTGCGATTTCCACCAAATCCACATCGGCCTCTTCGGCCATGCGCAGCGCTTCGGCTGTACGGACAATACCGATCTGGGCGCCGTCGACGCCGGTCAGTCGGACCTCAGGAACCCGGATCTCGCCGTTGATCCGGTGATTGCGATCTTGAGCTATGACACTACTCCTCAATGTTTCTTCTGAATTTCCTCCGCAGACTCAGGAGGAAAGCCGCGGCGCCGGAAAATGCTTCCGGGGCACCGCAAGGAGCCGCCCTTAACCGGGCGGCTCACGCACCGGCAGAAACGGTCTGCGCCTTATTCGTCCTTATTGAGACGACGGGCATTTTCATCGGCCACACGGGCGATGAAGTCAGCCACGGGCATCACACCGAGATTACGGCCGCCGCGGGCGCGGATGCTCACGGTACCGTTCTGCTTTTCCTTGTCGCCCACAACGGCGATATAGGGATGTTTCTGCATGGTAAGCTCGCGGATTTTATAGTTGATCTTTTCGCCGCGCAAATCAGTCGTGACGCGCAGGCCCGCGGCCTTCATCTGTTGGGCAACGCTCTTGGCGTAGTCAACCTGATCGTCCGTAATGGAAGCCACAGCCACCTGGAAGGGGCTCAGCCACACCGGCATCGCGCCCGCGTAGTGTTCGATGAGCATACCGATCCAGCGCTCCAGAGACCCGAGAATGGCGCGGTGCAGCATCACGGGCACCTTGCGGCTGTTGTCTTCGGCGACGTATTCGGCACCGAGGCGGCCGGGCATCTGGAAGTCAACCTGCACCGTACCGCACTGCCAGGAGCGGCCGAGGCAGTCCTTTAAGTGGTACTCGATCTTGGGACCGTAGAAGGCGCCTTCACCGGGGAGCACTTCATAGGGCACACCGATGCTGTCAAGACTGTGGAAAAGGGCTGCTTCAGCCTTATCCCACACGGCGTCTTCACCGATTCGCATCGCCGGACGCGTTGCAACCTTAAAGGCGATGTCTTCAAAGCCGAAGGTGTGATAGACCTCACGCACGATGCGGGTAAATTCCACGCATTCCGAGAGAATCTGATCTTCCGTGCAGAAGATGTGACCGTCGTCCTGCGTGAAGCCTCTCACACGCATCATGCCGTGAAGCGACCCCGAGGGTTCGTTGCGGTGGCACTGACCGAATTCACCCAAGCGCATCGGAAGATCGCGGTAGCTTCTCAGATCCGCATTAAAGATTTGGATGTGGCCCGGGCAGTTCATGGGCTTTAAGGCGTAGTAGCGGTTTTCGCTTTCCGTCGTGAACATGTTCGCGCGGTACTTTGCCCAGTGACCGGATTTTTCCCAGAGGGTGCGGTCGATCACCTGCGGGGTCTTCACCTCGAGGTAGCCGTTATCCTGGTAGATGCGGCGCATGAACTGTTCAACAACCTGCCAGATCGTCCAGCCCTTGGCGTGCCAGAAGATCATGCCCGGGGCTTCGTCCTGCAGATGAAAGAGATCGAGCTCTTTACCGAGTCTGCGGTGATCGCGCTTTTCGGCTTCCGCGAGCATTTCAAGGTAGGCGTTCTGTTCTTTTTCCGTCGCCCAGGCCGTACCGTAGATGCGCTGCAGCATTTCGTTTTTGCTGTCGCCCCTCCAGTAGGCACCCGCGACCTTCATGAGCTTAAAGACCTTGAGTTTGCCGGTTGACGGCACGTGAGGCCCGCGGCAGAGGTCGGTGAAGTCGCCCTGGCGGTAGAGCGAAATCGTTTCACCCTGCGGGATACCGGCGATGATCTCGGCCTTGTAGTGTTCTCCGAGGCCCTTGAAGTACTTCACGGCTTCGTCACGGTCCATCACGAAACGTTCGACCGGAATATCCTTTTTCGCGAGTTCATGCATGCGCGCTTCGATCGCGGTGAGGTCTTCGGGCGTAAAGGGACGTTCGTACTTAAAGTCGTAGTAAAAGCCGTTTTCAATGGCGGGTCCGATCGTCACTTCCGCCGTCGGATACAGTTCTTTGACAGCCTGCGCCATGAGGTGGGCGGTCGAGTGGCGCAAAAGCTCAAGCCCTTCGGGGTCCTTGGCGGTGACAATCGCCACCGACGCATCCTTTTCGAGCTTATAGGACAGATCGACGAGCTTACCGTCAACCTTGCCGCAGAGGGCAGCCTTCGCGAGCCCTGCGCCGATTGACTGCGCCACATCGGCCACCGTCACGCCCGCTTCATACTCCCGGCGCGAGGCGTCGGGCAACGTCACCGTAATCATTTTGACTCCTTTATCCGTTGCGCCACGTGACGCAGCCGATAGTGTTTTTTCAGTCCAAAAAAAAGTGCGGCCCGTGAGCCGCACTTTTTGTAGAGAAGAAGGATTCGCGCCGCCCGCAGACTTAAAGCTTACGGGTGTTTGTTGTCTCAGATATCAACAAACTGTAGGACACTTTTCCTGTCTCCTGAAAATTCTGGTAGGCACGATTGGACTCGAACCAACGACCCCCACCATGTCAAGGTGATGCTCTAACCAACTGAGCTACGTGCCTGAGAGAGATGCGAACTATACAGAGGTAAAAACCAAATTGCAAACCCGCAAACCCGATATTTTACCTTGTTTTGTTTAACTCCCTGATTTTGAATGCTTCTTAATTTTTGACCTCTTACGCGCGGCGCGCACTCATCACGCCCGGAAGTTCTCTTAAGGCGGCAAGCGAGCGCACGAGGTCACTTGAATCATGCACTTCCACCGAAAACCGCATGTGGGCGTCGCCCTTCACATTCATCGTGTTCATGCCGATGATGTTCTGCTTTTCGCGCATGAAGATTTCGGAAATGTCCTTAATAAGGCCCACGCGGTCCTGCGCCACCACGAAGATGTCGACGGGATAAACCGCCTCAGCCGAGTGCCCCCAGCTCACTTCAATCATGCGCTCGTGTTCGTTGGCGGACAGGTTTTTGACATTGGGGCAGTCCATGCGGTGAATCGTCACACCGCGCCCGCGCGTCACAAACCCGATGATTTCGTCCGGAGGCGCCGGATGGCAGCAGCGCGCAAGCTGCGTCATAAGTGACCCCACCCCCACAACGAGCACGTTGTCCTTGCCGCCCTTTTTTGCGTTACGCACAAGCACGTCGGGTTCGGGCTCATTGTTTGTTTTCTGCGGCTGCAGGGCCTGCTCGATTGAGCGGGGGCTGAGCTCCTCTTTCGCGAAGGCAATGCAGAGGTCATCGACCGAGTCAAACCCGAGGCGCTTTGCAAGATCCTCAAGCTTCACGGCGGTTTTCCCGAGGCGCGCGAGTTCCTTATCGAGCCTTTCGCGGCCCGCATCGGTCTGCTCCCGCAGTGTCTGCGCGTTAAACCACTGACGCACTTTGGTGCGCGTTCTCGGGGAGACGGCAAATCCGAGTTCGGGGTTAAGCCAGTCGCGCGAGGGACCGCCCGTTTTCACCGCAATGATTTCCACGGTCTGCCCGGTCACAAGCTTCGTGTTTAAGGGGACCATGGCGCCGTTAACCTTGGCGCCCCTGCAGCGGTGACCGAGTTCGGTGTGCACCTGGTAGGCAAAGTCGATGGGCGTAGCGCCCGCCGGGAGTTCCACCACCCGCCCCTGTGGTGTTAAGGCGTAGACGTGGTCGTCAGCAAGGCCCTCGGCCTTCGGAGGCTCCACGTCACTGTGCCAGGCAAGAATCTGCCTCAGCCACGCCACACGCTGCTCTTCGTCTTCCGCGCCCTTATCCTTGTTGGAGTTTCCGGTTTCCTTGTATCGCCAGTGCGCGGCCACACCAAGTTCTGCAAATTCATGCATCGCACGCGTGCGGATCTGAATTTCGACCGGTTTTCCCGAGGGGTCAGTCACCACCGTATGCAGCGACTGGTACCCGTTGGGTTTCGGGTGCGCGATGTAGTCGTCATACTCTTTACTTAAAACCGTGAAGTGCTTCTGCACGATGGAGAGGACCTGATAGCAGTGCTCCACCGTGTCCACGATGATGCGCATGGCGCGGATATCAAAAAGCTGGTCAAAGCGCAGGTGCTTACGCACCATCTTTTTGTAAATCGAATAGATGTGCTTGGGGCGGCCGCTTACCTCGGCCTGAATCCCCTCTTCCCGCAAAAGAATCCGGATCTTGTCGACGCAGTCCTGCATGAACTTGAGGCGCTGCTCGCGGGTTTCATCAAGTTCCCGGGAGATTTCTTCGTAGATCTTGGGTTCGGTAAAGCGAAGCCCCAGGTCTTCAAGCTCCCACTTCATCTGCCAGATACCGAGGCGGTTTGCCAAGGGCGAATAAAGCGCGAGCGTTTCGCGCCCGTATTCGGCGGCCTGCGGTGCTCCGGACGCCGCAAACCACCGAAGCGTCTGCAGGCGGCTTGCAAGCCTCAGAATCACCACGCGCAGATCGTGGCACATCGCCAAAAGCATGCGTCTTAAGGCTTCGGGCTGATAGACGTCCCGTTTGTCGCTTCGCGCCCGCTGGCTTACGTTCACCAGGCGCTGCAGGTCAGTGACAAGCTGCAGCACCACCGGTCCGAACGTTTTTTCAATCCACTCTTCGGAGTCATGCACGCAGTCGGCGACGTCAAAGAGGTAAGCCGCACAGAGAAGCTCATCATCGTCGCGCACCCCGCGCAGAATGTCGGCCATGCCGTCGGCGTGCGTGAGGCGGTCTTCTCCCGTAAAGAGCTTTTGCTCACGGTAAAGGGGCTCCACCAGACGGCGCGCGAGACGCCAGTCAGGCGTCCCGGTCACTTCAGCTGCGGGGGTATCAGTGGTTTGCGTGACTTCAGACATCTTGAGACTCTAATCCGGGAAAAACGCGGGCGGCCCGGGAAAATGTCGGCCGCCTGCGGTCTTGGAAAACAGACTTTTTAATTGTACCGACTCAACCCGCAAAGCTTTACTTTCTTTGTGCCCGCAGTGTTGCCGAACGTATCGGGCACACCGGCCCCCTCGTCAGAAAAGCGCCCGGTAGGTAAGCGCCGCCCAGACGCCCTTCATACCGTATTGAGCGACTTCACCTCCGGCCTTAACGCCCAGCGTCCAGTAAACAGGAATGAGGTTGCCGGTGGGTTTGGCGCCGAACCCGAAAATGCCGCCCTCGGTTTCTTCAATCTGCCGGGAAGTTGCAAGTTCAAATCCCGCCGAAGCGGCCAGCCGCCACTGCGGCACACCGTTAAAAGTAACGGACGAGGTGACGGTATCGTTGGCAAGGCGGCTCGTGATATTCCAGTCAGTGTCTCCGGTATTTATTTCGGCCGAAAGTTCCGCCGAGGGAGTGAGCGTAAAGTAGTTGTAGGACCAGCGCCCCGCAGCTTTAAGCCCTGCTCTGAAGCTCATCCACTGAAGTTTCTCCGTTTCCGTTTCAAAGGCGGTTCCCGAAACAGCGGTTCCGCCGTTAATCCGCACGGCCCCGTCACTGACTTTGGCAGTGTTATAGGAAACAGACGCCGCAGGCTGCCACCACAAATCCGGCGTCCCGTACGGTACGGCCCGCCATTCAAATCCCGCCGTGAGGCTCTTTATTTCGGGTTCCGTGATAAAGCGGCGCTCCACTTCGACTTTTTTGGCTTCGCCCTGAGCGGCCGTATAGGTAACGGCTGCCGTCACCGTTCCCCAGGTTCCCGCATCATAAAAAAGCGCAGCACCGGCGCCGGCCGCGGTGTTCTCCGCAGTAAAGCCGTCAATCACAAAGCCGTTGTTGTCGATATCGGCCGTAGCCGCACTCATCGCGACGGTGACGGCCCATTTGTCGGAGAAATGCCAGTCCAGGCCGAGGATTCCGCTCGTGATGTCAGCCTCATACGTCCAGTCGTAGCCCGAAACCATGTCGCCCGAATCAAAGCGGCCGGTTCTCACGTCCGCCCACCAGTATTTGTTCGTTTCGGTAAGAAGCCTGTTTTGCCTCACGTCGTGGGAAAGCAACATGTCGTGCGCCATTGTCTGCATGCGCTGCGCGGTCTGCACGAGGCCAAAGGCCGCGGGCATAAAAGCCGAGGAATCAAGCGCCGCCGAAGCCGCGGTCTCAACACTGTGCCCTGTGGCGCCCTTACCGTCAAAAAGATCGTTGATGTAGCTGTGACCAGCACCGTAAAGCGCGAGGTTAGCCTCGGGCTTGGCGTCCAGAATCGTCTCCACGCGTCCCGCAAGCGCCCGGGCTTTTAACCCCGCCGCATCCTTCCAGTAGCGTCGTGTAACGGCAAGCGTGCCGTTTTCGATCGTGAAGTCACCCCAGAAACGCGTGCCTGTGATGGTCACCATATCATCGATCCAGGACTGATCAAGCGTGAGGTTTAAGGGGTTTTTACCATCCCAGCCGGTGATCACAAGGTGCGCTCCGGTCAGAGCCGTCACGCTTTTTAGGTCAGCAGATGCCCGCGTTGTTGTTAGGCCCGAAGCGTCCAGAAGCCACCGTCCGGCTGAGCCGATGCGGATCCCGGTAAAGCCCACGTCCGCTGCCGGGTCGGTTTCGGTGACACCGACCTCCAGCGCAACCCCTGCGTCTTTGATCTGAGATTCCGCGGTGCCGTCGCTCACAAACACCGCACGGGTGCCGGGTTTGGCGAGAGCCCCCTGCGCTAAAAGACTGTTGAGGCCCTTTTGATCTTTGCCGTAGGCTGAAAGAAGACGGTCGCCGATGACAAAGACGCTGTCGCCGGTGACCGTGAGAGCCGCCGGTGCGGCAGACGGCATTGCGCCCGAACTCACGCTGTAAACGAACCCCGGCCTAGCCAATTGTCCGACAAGGACCATGGCAGGCGCGTAAAGCTCTGACGTGCTGCTCCCGGCAACATGAACCGCCGCACCGGAGTCAACCTGCAGAGACGAAACGGAATAAAACCCCTGACCGAATGTCACTTTTCCGGGGGCAGCTTCTTCAACCGCTGCGTCATTCCACACTGTGATCGTTCCCAACAGTCCGTCGCCGGTGAGATCAAGCGAACCCGATATGTCCAGGCTCCCTTCTTCGAACTCAAACTTCCCTGCCACAGAATGTGCTCCCTGCCTCAGCATCAGCTTGCCCGGCCCTTTCAATGCAACGTCTCCGTTGATCGTAAGAGGGGCATTTGCAACCAGAGCATAGGGCTCACCTTCATCCACCGGCAGAAACTCAACCCCCGATGAATAATCGGAACAGGCGGCTTCACCCTTACCTCCGCAAGAGACCCCCCATTGGTTTATCTGCACTGCCGCCGCCGGCATTGCCGTCAAAATCGCGCACGCTGTGATCAACGCGGCCGTGTGCGGTTTGTACTGCATGACTTTGTCTCCTTGTGCCGACCAGGATCGCTGTATCGACACATTAAAATGAAGCGGCCGGCAGGTTAGTTACCCATCGGCCGCTGAAAAGCTACGGAATTTTTGTTTTTATCCGGTGGTGCATCACAGGAAAATCATATCCACGATGAAAAAGACCGGGAAGAGAATCCCCACGGACCAAAGCATGTAACCGAAAAAGCTCGGCATCTTGATGCCGCGTTCGTGCACGATCGCCACCGTCATAAAGTTCGGGGCGTTGCCGATATAGGTGACGGCACCCATAAAGACCGCGCCCATCGAAACGGCCGCCAGGGTCCTTGCGTGCTCAGTCATCAGGCTCATGGGATCGCCGCCCGCCAGGTTAAAGAAGGCGAGGTAGGTGGGCGCGTTATCCAGAAACGCCGACAGCGTACCCGTGAGCCAGAAGAACATGACGTTGTTGAAGTCACCGTTATCGTGCGTCACCAGAGAGACGAGCGCTGCAAACGCGCCGTCGTGACCGGCTCTCAGCATCTCAAGCACCGGCACGATGCAGATAAAGATACCGAAAAAGAGTTTGGCGACTTCAGCAATCGGCGCCCATGTGAACTGATTGGCCGTACGGGCAATCTTGGGCGTAGTGGCAAGCGACAAAACCGCAAAGAGGATAAAGAGCGCATCACGCACAAGACCGGGAAGGGTCAGATGCACCGTGAGCACTTCAAAGTGCACGTCGCTTTTCCAGAAGCCGCTCATCAGCACCGCACCGATAATGCCGGCAAGCCAGAGGAAATTGACGGCGCCGTCAATGCCGAAAGGCACGGACTGATCGTTATTCGGTACAAACGTTCCCTCACGGACTTCCTTACGGTAGCAATACACTTCAATGGCGAGGTACACCGCCATCAAAAGCGTCAGCGTCACGAGCAGAGGCGGCAGGAGGTGCACCGTCGTCCAGAAGAAGTCAACGCCGCGCAGGAACCCGAGGAACAACGGGGGGTCTCCCAGGGGCGTAAGGCACCCGCCCACGTTAGCCACAATGAAGATAAAGAAAATGAAGGTGTGCATCTTGAGACGCCGCCCTTCATTGGCCGCAATCAGGGGGCGAATGAGCAGCATCGCCGCGCCCGTTGTACCCATGAGGTTTGCAAAAAACGCGCCGATCAGAAGAAACGCGGCGTTTACAAGGGGCTTACCGACGAAACTTCCCTTCACATGAATGCCGCCCGCGACCACAAAAAGTGCGCCTACAAAGAGCAGAAACGGGATGTAGTCACCGAGAATGGCGTGCGCCACGGCGCCCGTGGCGGTTGACGTGCCCGCATAGATAAAAAGCGGCACCGCGCAGCAAAGCGCCCAGAAAACGGCGACCTTACCGAAATGGTGGTGCCAGAAGGAAGGGGCTAAGAGCGGAAACAGGGCAATCGACAAAAGAATGCCCGCAAAAGGCACGGCCCACCACAAGGAGAGCTCGGCGCCGTTAAGTCCGGCAGCCTGCGTGAGTGCGGGAAGGCCCGTCAGGGCTGCCGCCGTCAAAATGCGTCGCAACAATCTGTACTCCCGTTTTTGAGAGAAAAAGTCGTGCCGACGGGCCAAAACCGCCCCGCCGGAACTTCGGAGGCTTGATTTTAGCTAAAGAATGGTGCGAAATTAACAAATTGTCGCATTCAGCCCGTAATTACCCGCACAAAAGTCGCATTACGGAACGCTTTTATCCGGCATACCGAAGACCTGCCGCAGGTACGCGAGATACGTCGGATCGTCGCACATCCCCTTGACGGGGTTATCGGAAATCTTCGCCACGGGCTGGCCGTTTGCCCTCACCATCTTCACGACGATGTTTAAGGGCTGCGGCCCCAGGTCATTCATGAGATTGGTGCCGATACCGAAACCGATGCCGATGCGGCGGTGAAATCTCCGGTAAAGCTCGATGATCCGCGGAACCGTGAGGCCGTCACTGAAAACGAGACTTTTGCCGCGGGGATCACACTTATTCGCCCTGTAGTGTTCGATCATCCGCTCGCCCCAGACAAAGGGGTCGCCCGAATCGTGCCTTGCCCCGTCAAAGAGCTTGCAGAAGTACATATCGAAGTCTTTGAGGAAGGGTTCAATCCCGTAGACGTCAGAAAGCGCAATGCCCAAGTCCCCGCGGTACTCTTTGGCCCACATCTCAAAGCCGAAGACCTGGCTGTCACGAAGGCGCGGGCCCAGGGCCTGACAGGCCTGCAGGTACTCGTGCGCCATGGTGCCGATTGAGACAAGCCCGTAGCGGCGCGCGAGATCAACGTTACTCGTGCCCGAAAAAATGGGGCTTCCGAGTTCATCAATCAAAACCCGCACCACCTTTTCCTGCCAGGCGCGCGAAAAGCGGCGGCGGGTGCCGAAGTCGCTTACGCGCAGATCAGCGTTGTCCGGTTCATTTTTCAGAAGCGCAATCTTGGCTCGTAAGCGCCGCATCCCTTCGGCTTCATCGGGCACGGGCGCAATGTGCCGGAAATAGACTTCGTTCACAATCGCCAAAATCGGGATTTCAAAAAGAATCGTGTGCAGCCACGGCCCCGTGATTTCGATCGAAAGACCAAAGTCACAGGCAGGATCCTTCGTCACCCGGATGTACTTGTCTTTCAGGTGAAAAAGACTCAGAAAATCCACAAAGTCGCTTTTAATAAAGCGCAGCCCCCCTAAGTACGCAAGTTCCGCGTCCTTAAAGGTGAGCGTACAAAGATGCATGACCTCATCGCGGATCTCATCGGCATAGGGCGAAAGATCAACGCCGGGCGTGCGGCAGCGGAAGCGGTAACTCACCTCCGCCCCCGGAAACTGATGCAGCACACACTGCATCATTGTGAATTTGTAGAGGTCGGTGTCAAGAAGCGATTCGATAATCATCGGTTGCCTTTTAATCAGGCGGTTGCGTTACCTCCGTTTTACAGGAAACGGACGCGTTTTGCCTCAAGTGAAAGACCTATTCACGCATTTTTAGCAGACGTTTAACCATCAATAATTACAAGGCTTGCAGGTCACTGTCTAATTTTCCCACCAGTATTTCCACCAGTATTCATAGGAAATTGATAGAATCCATTCAGATGTCCCGAGCGCCTTCGAGCGCCTGAGACACGGAACCCCGAGCGCCGCAAGGTACCCGGGGTTCAATTCTGCCAGAAGGCAGCGTCAGACTTCTTTGCAGACAGCCTTCGCGTACCAAATGGCCTTCCATGCCTTTTCGATCAGGCAGATGTCATCATGCGAGAGGTAATGATCGTCCTCTGCCGCATCAAGCACCCGATCGATTTTCTTGAGAAGCGCGTCTTCTGTCTGCTCGGCTCGCATCTTGCGCAGGTCCTTTTCGTCCATATCTAGCCCCCGTACTTTTCCATGATTGATTTCAGCTTATCGAGGTCTCCTCGGTCGGCGCGGTAACCCGCAATGATCACGGGCCCCCTCTCAAGTGCCTTGACAGCCTCCTCGTGCAGCAGGTCGATATCGAGCTTTCCGTCGGCGTCCAGGACACCCAGGGCTTTCAATGTCGGAGAATACTGCTCCATCAGCTGCGGGATACGACGAGCGATAAGCCCGCCGGCCATCCCTGCGGCGAACGGAGCCATTCCACCGACTCGAAATACTCAGCAACGACCGCTTGAGCGTTTCCGATCGGAAGTTTCATGGCTTAACCCTTTTGGACGTCGATGGTACCCGTGACCGGCTGAACCGCTGGGGCGGTAGCCGTCGGCGCTACCCAAGAGTTCCACCGCTCCATGACCTCGGGGCAGATGGCCGTGCGAGGGATGATGGTGCGCGTGATACCGGACACGAGGTTCTGCAAGGACGTGATCGCAGCAGAGTTCTGAGAGATACCGCAAGTCGCGGCAGCGGCCACAGCATCGATCTTGGCGTTGGTCTTGCAGCAGCACTCATCGATGCGGGCACCGAGCTGCGAGCGCACAAGCTCTTCGCGAAGCTTGCCGATTTCGCCGTCCTTCGCTACCTGGGCTTCAAGAACAGCGACACGTTCACGGTTGCTCGCGGCTTCGTCGGACAGAGGCTTGATGAAAGCATACATTTCGTCGCGGAGACGACGATTGTCTGTAAGGGACTGCCCGTAGACATCTTTAGCCACCTTGTCGCTGTAGTTTTCGGACTTCAGCATAGCGTTTTCGGCCATCAAGGCCGAGACCTTGTCGGCGCAACCGTTGCCGAAGAGACCGCCAAGAAGGCCGCCGTTTCCACCGTTCGATCCGGCCAAAACGCCGAGAGCGGTTCCCGCGATACCAAGACCGAGGCCAGTACCGGCGACACCTTTAGATGCAAATTCACCCATGACAAAACTCCTTGTCACAGGAACTCAAAGGTTCTCTATACGTAAGTAAATGTGCGCTCGGTTGGCGCTAAGGATTAGGCTCAGGGGCCTTGTGTGAAGCAGAATCCGAACGGTTCTGCAAGCTAGGGTCATTGTATGCAGAAAGATCAAGCACATCAAGCGTCTTGCAGCGCCGACATACGATCATCACCGCCCCGCCGGGCGGACGTTCTAACGAAAGATCGAAGAGACGTTTACCGCACCTCGGGCAAACAACCTTTACCGCTTCCATCTTATTCCCTCCTACTAATGTTCTCTCGAAGATCAGAAAGAACCGTGTTGAGCGATGCTTTGTCACCGCGGCCACAGGCCAAGACTAGCTCGGTCACGAGCGCGTTCCGGAAAGAACACAAAATGCCAGAGAAGTTTCCTCGGCGTGTGATCACTTGGGCGCGGCATTCGTCTGCAGAGAACTCATCGACCATGCGCCGCACGTACCACTCAGCCTTCTGTAAATCCAAAAGCTCTGTGCCCTTAAAAGGCGCTCTCAGTATGTACTTCACGGCATTCCCCAGGCAAAAACTCAGATGCTGAGTAAGCTCAATCACCTCGTGGTCGTAATGCTCGGCGTAGTGCTGAGGATGATTTACAAGATCGGTCATTTAAGAATCTCCGTCAGTGCATCGTGGTTTGCGGCGCATCGCTGATAGAGTCGGCCGCACTCTGAACCAGAGTCAGCCAGTCTTTGAACCAAGCCTTCCAGCTCGGCAACTCTTCGACCAAGAGCGTCTGCGGAACCTCCGCCGGCGGAGCTGTGACCGTTCGCGTGGCGCAGCCGGGCGCGAGCCCGATCAAGCTCAGCACGCAAATCGTTGTACTCAGCCTGCGCCAGGTTAATCGTGTCCGTTGCTTTCGAAAGTCCTTCTGCATTCTTTCTCTCCGCCGCACGTAGCGCATCAGACTGCGCTGCCTCCATGAGTGCGATTTCTCTGTCGTAGTGGGCAGAAGTAAGCCAGCCCCCCGCCCCGAAAGCCAGGACGACCGCCACCATGTAGACGTAATCTTTCACAACTCAACCCCTTCGAGTTTCGCGCGATTTCGTAATATGTCGAGATAGCCGTCCATCGTGTAGAGCTGGAACGTATAAAGGCCACGGGAACAAGTCGGCGTAAAGCCTAATTCCCCAGTGTCCCATTTAACAAGCATTGCAGCGAGTTTGTCTCGGCGAATCTTCAGTTGCAGGTACTCCGCCTTGAAGCGATCTTTGTAGTCATCGCTACACATCAGCGCGGCAGTGTCTTTGAGCTCCATCATTTGCGACTCCTGTAGTCCCAATAAGCGTGATGACCACGCACGTCAACATGAACGAAACCGTCGTAAAGGCCAACGCCGCCGTCAGCGTTGATTTCCAGACACAAGTCCTGAAACTCCGGAATCAATTGCGGATCATCAGGCCGAATGTCCGCCGCCATGCCTTTCGTGTGATACGAATTAGGCACGGCCCCGGGAATCGTCGCGTTGTATTCCGGACTGCGGTAGCCGGAATTCACGAGAACCGGCTTTCCCCACTCCCGGCGGATGCGGTTCAAAAGGTTCAAAAGTTCATCGCGCACCACGTGCGGAAAAGGAGACTTGTACGGGTCCTTCGGACTCTGCAACTCCTTTTCGTCAAAGAAACCATATTTCATCGGCCGCCTCTTTCTAAAAAACTTTTCAGAATGCTCACGCCGTCTTTCCCCATCATGCCGCCCAACCCAGCAAGAGCCCCTGAGGCCTCATCCGGCAAACCGTGAGAGTGTGCAGCCATACAGATCAGAAAGCCGACAAACCCCGACAGAGCTACCGACACAAAGAATTCCCACCAAAGGAACGGTTTCGCTTTATCCAACGAGTTCAAATACATCAAGCACTGAGCCATGGCACCCACCGCAAAGGCAAAGAGGTATCGAAAGTATTCGTGGTAGCCCTGCATCGAAATCCCTCAACTCTTTTGTAGCCTGCAGTATCAACGACGATCCCCGGCTTACGCGCACGAGCTTTTGTGCGCGTACACACATCGGACGGCTTGAAGATGCCGTTCATGATGAGCAGAGACCCCTTCAATCCGGCTGACATCAAGGCCGAAGAAACCACCCGCCGCGAAAGCACGGAGCGCTATATGCGCCGCGTGAAGAAGTCCATCGCCTACGTAATGGACACGAAAGAAGGCCGCGAAGCTATGGAAATCATCTTGGATGCAACCGGGCTTTATCGACCGTCTTTCAACACAAACGCGCTTTCAATGGCTTACGCCGAAGGACGCCGCAGTGTCGGACTCGCTCTGCTCAATCTCATAGACCCGACTTCTTATCAAGAAATGCTGAGGGAATCTCATGAACGACGAAACAACGACCGGGGCTGAAAATACAAACGATGCCCCCGCTGCAGATCAGCCTGCAGCCAACCCGGCGGCTCAGTCCGCAGGTCAGGAAAGCCAGCCGCAGACCGACAAGCCTGCAACCGGAATGCCTGAGACCTTGCTGAACACTGCCACCGAAACTAAGCCCGAAGAAAAGCAGGACGGTGAAAAGGCGCCGAAAGACAGCGAGGCCGACAAGCCCGCTGAAGGTGCTCCAGAAAAGTACGAAGAGTTCAAGGCGCCTGAAGGCACCATGCTCGACGCCGCCGTTATGCAGCAATTCGGAGAAGTGGCAAAGGAACTCAACCTGCCGCAGGACAAAGCCCAAGACGTGGTCAACAAAATGGCCCCGATCATGGTGCAGCGCCAGATGGAACAGATTGCGGGAATTTCCAAACAGTGGGCTGAAAAATCGTCCAATGATCCGGAAATTGCCGACCACCTCAATGACATTGCCCGCATCCGAGATATGTTCGGCAAGGGCAGTGACGGGAATCTCGACCCGGATATTGCGGAGTTCATCAACTCCCCTGCCGGCAACCATCCTGGCGTGCTGAAGCTCCTTGCCCGTGTCGGTGCGCGTTTCGGCGAAGGCGGCTTCCCGACGGGGAAACCCGCGCCGCGACAAATCACCGCAGAAGACGTTTACGCAGTCTAATAATTTTTAATGAGGTACAGAAATGGCAGATATTGTCAGCAACGTTGCACCGACGTCGTTGGCCGAATTCGAAGGCCTTGTCGGTGACAAGGATGTGGCCCGCAAGGTGTTTTTGCACACCATCCGCGACTATATGCCCTTCTTCGACCAGGCCGTTATTGTTCGAGGCAATGACGGTATGGGGGACAAGGGGCAGATCGTCACCCGCTACCCGGAAGGCGATCTTCACGGATACAACGAGGGCTGGGGCTCTGATGTTGTGACGGGCAACAATGTTCGTTACACCTGCAGCCGCCGTTCTTCGAGCTCGACCATCGACCGCGATCAGTTCAACGACCAGAAGGAAAGCGACCGCGCTTCTTGGCGCTTGCGTCGCGATCAGGCCTTTAGCCGCGGCTTCGCCCGCGCTACGGTACGCAATCTCTTTTACGGCGACCCCGCGAAAGACCCGAATAGTTGCAAGGGGCTCTTCAACATCGTGACGCCGACCGATCCCGTCTTCAAGGATCGAATCATCGACGCCGGCGGCACCACGGAAAACAAGCAGACGGAAATTCTTCTCGTCGGTTGGGACCTGGCCTCGAACTATTTGTTCTATCCGCAGTACGGAGAGAATCTTGGCGGCTTCCAGACCACTGTCCACCCTGAAGCCGTACGAGTAACCGCCGGTACGTCGGACAATCCTAAGCACTACTGGGCGCTGGAAACCGATTTCCGTTGGGACATCGGCGTCGCTATCTACGATCCGCTCACCGTCGTTCGTATTGCCAACATCGATACGACGAAGTGGAGTAAGTCTTCGAAGACTTCCGGTAGCCCCGATCTGATCGACCTCATGACGCAGGCCGTGAACCTGCTTCCGGACGAATACAAGGGCCGTTGCGCGTTCTATTGCAACGAAGCAGTTACCGGCATTCTTCGTCGTCAGATCAACAACAAGGAAAACGTGCAACTCACGACCGGAGAAGTTGCCGGACGCAAGGTTGTGACCTGGGACGGCATTCCTATCCATCGTTTGGGCACGGACGTTATCACCAACACGATGCCGGTTTTGTCTCTGGGCTAAGGAGGACGCAATGATTACCGATGCACTTTTGAAGTTTTGCTCTGACAAGGCTTTAGCGTCCGCCATTACGACGGGCAAAGTCATTGACCTGAAACAGGAGTATCCGAACCTCGGTTCGCTGACTCCTCGATTCAATCTCATCCTGCAGGTTAAAGATGCCGGCGGTGAAGGTACCGTAACCTTTAAGTTACAGGATTCCGCCGACGGATCGACTTTCGCCGACTTACTGACCTTCACACAGACGGGGTCGAAGATTCCGGCCAACCAGGCAATTCCGATGCCGCTGAAGCATCGTCGCTACCTGAAACTCATCACGGCCGTTACCGGCACCGTGACGGGAACGCTGCAGCGTGCCGTACTTGATAACGGTTATGAATTGCCGCGCACGACGAAAACGGAAGGTTACGATCCCGCGCCGACGGTTGATTGACCTGCTTTAAAGGCAAACTCTGAGGGGACGGTTAAACCGCCCCCTTTTCTTTAGGAGGCCTGAAATGGCTACATCCGTTGATATTTGTAATCTCGCTCTGTCGATTCTTGGCGATGACGCCACGGTAGTTTCCATCACCCCGCCGGCCGGCTCAGACCAAGCCGGACACTGCGCCCGTTGGTACCCTGTAGCCCTTCGGCGAATCCTGGAATCAAACCCGTGGAGCTTCGCCACCAAACGCAGTCAGCTGACAAAACTCAATAATGTCGATGCCTCGATCTACGGCTACAAAGGCGCCTACGCCCTGCCGAGCCAATTCATGCGAGCGCTAAAAATCGAATCGGCGGAATATCTGTCGGAAGGCATTGATTCCGACCTTTACCCCGAGCTTGGCCATTTTGAACTAGGCCTTGTTGAAAACAACTCCCATCGCGTACTTTTCTGCAATGTCACTGATCCGGTGCTGACCTACGTCGCCTACGTAGACAATGCCGATCTCTTTCCTGGGTATTTTGTTGACGCACTGATGTTGCTTCTCGCCAGTTACCTTTACGGTCCGGTTAAGCGAGCTGATACAACATCTCAGACCGTTGTCAACATCATGAAACAGTACGAAGCGGCACTGACAAAAGCTAAGACCGAAGACGCTCAGATTTCCATGAGACGCCGGGAAGCACCCTATATTGCGTCGCAACTTCGTGCTCGGGAGGTATGGTAATGGCAAGCATCCGCACCTATCAGCAATCCTGCAACGGCGGGGAATTGTCACCGGAAATGTACGGACGTGCCGGCGATCCGAAGTATCAGTCCGGACTCGCCAAATGCCGTAATTTCCTCATCGATCCCCGTGGCCCGGCAGAGAATCGACCTGGGTTCGCTTACGTCAACTACGCCAAATACGCCGACAAACGCGTGAGGCTGATCCCGTTCACTTTCTCAACGGATCAATCCATGGTGCTCGAATTCGGAGAAAAGTACATCCGCTTTCACACGGACGGGCAGACCCTGTTAGGCAGCAACGGACAGCCGTACGAAGTCGCTACGCCATACAGTGCCGACGATCTTTTCTCGTTGCATTATGTTCAATCCGCCGACGTTCTCACCATCGTTCATCCGGCCTATGCACCGAGAGAACTACGCCGCTACAGCGTCGTTGATTGGCGTCTTGTGGAAATCAACTTCAAAGGCGCACTACCCTCGCCGTGGGCTCCTACCGTCGCGCAGTCCATCAATGGCGACGTGCAGAATAAAGAGGACTACACCCGGGAATACTGCATCACTGCTCTGAAGGCTGACGGCTCAAACGAGTCCGCGGCAGGCCCGTCGACTTCCATCCGCTGTAATCCGTATGGAACCGGCGCATACAACACCATATCTTGGAACGCCGTATCCGGCGCAGAACTTTATCGCGTGTATCGCAATCAGGGTGGCATTTGGTGCTTCATTGGCCAGACGAAAACTCTCAGCATTCGGGACGAACAAATCGACCCCGACGCATCAATCACCCCGCCTATTTACGACGACCCCTTCGGACAATCCGGCGGCATCACATCGGTCAAAGTCACCAATGGCGGGAGCGGGTATGGTTTATTGCGAAGCGTTTCATATATTTCGCAAAAAGGACGAATCGTCGGATCAAACGGAAACACCGTATCCGTAAACTTGGACGCGGAAAATTTCCATCATGACGACGGGCAAGGTATTCCCTACCCCACCATAACATCTTCTCAAGTGTTTTACGTTGATGGAACTATCGAAGGCAGCGGCTCCGGAGGGAAAGGGCGCCTAACTTACGTAAACAACAAGCGGACTCAAGGCATGTGGTGGGACGCTTACCTGACGGGCGTTTCCCTCACATCTCGCGGGGAAGGCTATACGGATGGAGCCCAATTTCACGCAAGTTTGGAGTGTGGCTCTAAAGGAGCAAGGTGCGACTACTATTTCCCCGTCGTCTTGGAGCCGGCCTCCGCCCCTAACGTCTACGTCACCGACGCCACCGGTTCAGGGGCTGAACTTGAGGCCGTCGTCCAGAACGGTGTCATAGTCAGCATCGTAATCAAGAAACCGGGTTCAGGGTACACCAACCCCGTCGTGCATATTGACGGAAGCAAGTCGGGAGGATCGGGGGCTACGGCTACCGCCACCGTCGGTCAATCCGGGGACTTTCCTGGGGCTGTAACGTACTTCGAGCAGCGTCGTTGGTTCGGCGGCACCTACAACCGCCCCAATAACATCTGGGCCACCAAGTCCGGTACCGAGTCTGATATGAGCTACAGTCTGCCGTCGCAGGATGACGACCGCATCGCCATCCGCGTCGCCGCCCGTGAAGCCAACCGCATTCAGCACTTTGTGCCACTGTCTCAGCTGATGCTTTTCACGGCCGCAGCCGAATGGCGAGTCAGTCCGTTAAACTCAGACGCCATCACCCCAACGTCAATGTCCGTGCGCCCCCAGTCGTATGTCGGCGCCAATTCTGTGCAACCGTTGGTAATCAACAACGCCTGCATTTACGCGAGCGCCCGTGGCGGACACCTTCGGGAATGCGGCTACTCGTACGAAGCCGGCGGTTTCGTCACAAATGACGTCTGCCTCCGGGCAAACCACCTTTTCGACAACCTGGAACCTATCGACCTTTCTTACTCAAAAGCCCCGTGGCCGATCATTTGGTGTGTCAGCTCTGCCGGCAACCTGATTGCGTTCACCTACGTTCCGGAACAGTCCGTCGGCGCATTCTCTTCCCTTACTACGGACGGCACCTTTGAGTCGTGCGCCGTCGTTCCGGAAGGCGAAGAGGACGCGCTTTACGTCGTCGTTCGCCGTACGATCAACGGCGACACCCGCCGCTTTATCGAACGAATGCACGAGCGCAAGTACAACAAACTCGAAGAGAGTGTGCACCTGGATTGTTGCGGGACCTATCGCGGCGATGCCAAGAACGAGATTTCCGGGCTGACGTGGCTCGAAGGCGCCACTGTTTCCATCTTGGCCGACGGCTCAGTAGAACCGAACCAAGTAGTGAAAGACGGGAAAATCAAGTTGCAGGAGCCGGCGTCGTTGGTGCATATCGGACTGCCGTACACCGCCGACCTTCAAACTTTGCCGATTGCCTTGGCGCTGCAGGACGGTTCTTTCGGCTCAGGCCACATGAAGAACGTTCAGAAGGTTTCCGTACGTCTTGTCAACACGTCAGGGCTGCAGACGGGCCCGACGTTCGATAAACTCACAGACTACCCCGCACGCGGCACGGAACTTGCCGGCACGCCGCCGACACCCATCACGGGCGAAGTGACGACGCAGGTCAATCCCCGTTGGGGCGACGGCGGTCAAATCTGTATCCGGCAAAACCAGCCCTTGCCGATGAAGATTGTCAGTATTACGACGCAGTTGGAAATCGTATAGGCGCTTAACCCCGTATGAGGCCGAACCATTGACCCCATACGGGGTACCACTTGTATAGGGCATAAGGAATAAAGAAGCACTCCAGAAACAGCATGATTTTGATGTAACGCCCACTCAGTTTAACAACCCAATCCCGGCGTTCTTCTTCATCAAAATCTTTCGGCCAATTCCGAAGTTTCAACAAAGAACACAATGATGCTGCTCAGAATGAGCCATTGAACAAAAGGCGACACAACCAATTCCCAAGGCGTATAAACCCTGTAGAAAACCGACGGGAGTATCGGCAATCCGAAATAGCCTGTTGCTTCCGCCCATAGCTCTATCACCCATTTCATGAGGCATCCCAGCACGACACATAAGGCCGCACTAGCAAAAACAACCTCAGGCCCAGTCAGACGCCTTTCAGAATCAAACAATTTCATAACGAGAGCCCCCAGGATAATTGAAATCGCAGTTGTTATAATGACTCCCATATCCTTCCTCCAAAGGATGATTAGCGAAGTAAACCCGTCGAAGTTCGCTCCTTCGGCGGGTTTTGTTTTGGCATTCTACCTGCGAGGTTGATCCGCCATCCGGGGAGCACGTTCGGGCAACATCTGTTGCTGAGGCCACCAGTAGTCTTGTCCGTATTGCCGCATCGCCCGGTTGCGCTGACGACGATTGTATCCGGGGGACAGCATTTCATTCACGTCGTTCATCACGGCATGATCGACGGCGTGCTTAATCCACCAGACATTAGCGAACGGAGTATTCCCGCGCACCAGCCGCAGCGCCTTTTGTTGCCACTTTGTATCCTTATCGTACATTGCGGCATCGCGCATACTCATCGCAACATCCCAGGTATCAAACGCAGACCCGGCGACCGGCCCCAGGAAACTGAGCACATTCGGAGAGCCGTAGGCATTTTCACCGAACACGCCGTTGTAAAGCATGTCGCCAAAGACGCCAAGGCCGCCGCCCTTCATCGCAGCATTGCCCCAAAAGTCCGCAGTCGTCATATCCTGCATATCTCGGCCAGCAAGGATGTTCGCAGCCTGCAACGACAGCGCGCCGAAGAGCGTCGTGCTAGCTACGATACTAGCGCCGTACAACATCGCGCCGCCTTTATTGCCGGACATCCATAAATCAGAACCGCGAGACCAGTGTCGCGTCAGCATCGCAAAGGGGAAGGACTTGAAGAGCATCAACGAACGCCAAAACTCCCCTGCTACCGTCCCGGCTTGTTCGCCACGGTTAGCGCCGGCGCGCGTCGCAAGGTCAGGTTCAAGCGATGCCATGTAGCTTTCGTCCGACACCATCGAAAGGTAGTCGGACACCACCTTGTCCCGTTGAGCGCGGGTAAAGCCGTTCGCCGCAAGATCAGCGTCCGAAATCTTCTCAATGGCGTCACGCGTCAAAACGTCCACCCCCTTGTAGTTTTCTGACTTCGCCAGGCGCAGCAGATTCCAACTATGTTCCGTCATACCGCCGTGCTCCAGCCGAGCGCGATCATAAGCGCTCAACTCTTTCCAGCCTTTTGACTTTGCGAGCTTTCCTGTCGCAGCCATGTAATTCAAGGCGAAAGCCCGGCGGATACCGTTCGTCCAAGCACCCAGCAAAGACATCCGAATCGTCGCATCAGCGAGAACGCCTGTCAGACCACTACCGACATTCTCGTCGTACCAGCGGCCAAGCCCCGCGCACACGTCATCAGCCAAGAACCCCGCACGCGCTGCAAACTCTCGATCTGACCGGCTAAAGGCGGTTATCAGCGAAAACGACGCATTCAACGGGTTGATGCCGTTCACCGCAAGCGTGACGTAGTACGAGCCAATATCCGAGAACGACGAGATCAACGCGCTACCCAGCTTCCCTGCCACCTGCAGATTCCGGACGCCCTGACCAACCGCAGCCACCAACCCTGTCCCCGCAGGACGAGCCGCCTCCCCGCTGAGAACCTTCCACATTGCTTCAGTCGAAACGCCGAGAGCGCCATTCACATCACGGTACTTCCAACGACGATCCCAAAGCGTATCCGTTGCCCTCGCGCGTTCCAAATCCTGTCCGGCGATCTGATGCAGCGTCCGGTAGGTATTCGTCGGATTCGGGCCTAGACTTTCCAACAGCGCAATATCCTTTGACATCGAATTGATGCGGGACGTAATCGTCTGCATCACGCTCCCGGTACCGAACTTCGTCTCATATTCGATATAGGCTTCAGCACTCTTGAAATGGAGAGCGCGGTGCTGACCATACCTATTTGCACGAGACTTTGAGCCCTGCCCGATAACACGTGAGCCAAACTGATCCCCGTTGCCGTCGGTGACGAGCGTCGTGTAAGCCTTCTGAAGCATTGTGTGAAACTCCTCGTCATTGAGAAGTTCCCCGGTCTCTTCGCTGATATACCGACTGCGGTCGAGTTTGTCGGAGATGAAATTTACCCAGGCTTCCATGTTCTGCGCCGGCGTATAGCGCGTGAAACGGTTCCCGGAAATCCGATTCGCGGCTTTCACAATCTTGTCGGCATCATGGGACTGCGGCAAAGCCCAATCGGCCAACAAGCCGATATTGCCGCCGGCCCGGTTGAATCGCGTCCGGAGTTCCGAAAAGACTTTTGAGACGACGGCCGCAGCTTGCTTTGCGACTGGATTTCCCGAATCTTCGCCTCGAAGTTCCTTCACCAAGGCCAGGGCATTCGACCGATCTTCGATCAGTCCAAAGAACTTCGGATTGAGCGCCGCCCGCAACTCGGCCGCCATTTGCGAAAAGTACTGCTGACGCACGCCAGTAATCTTCTTGTAGGTATCCTGCAGAATCCACGCTACCGCACGATAGCCATAAAGTCCTTTATCCGCCAGATTCTTGTATTTCGTCTGATTCTTCTCAGCCTGAACAATCGCCAGGCGCGCGCGGTACTTCCGCTGAGCCGCTTCGTTTTTCAGGTTTTCCGTCACGCGGGACGCAGCCTCAGCCACAATCTCGTCCAACGTCATCGCCGAATATCCCGACGGATCCGCACGGCGCATTTCCGCCATCTGAGAGCGCAGTGCAGGGATGATCCCTTTGGACTCTGCCGGAGTCAAATCGCGCCCTAAAGCGCCTTTAATTGTGTCCTTACATTCTTGTCTTAAATCAGGCATGAGTTATCCCCCCGTTACGCAAAACGCACATCGCAGCTGTACTCATAACGTTTGCAAATTTTTCGATACTTTGAGCCTCAGCATCCACCGCAGCCACATACTCCGCCGCCGTCTTTCCGGGCTTTACATCATTGGCATCCGAAACCTCGTCCGGGGTTAGCTGCATATCCGGCGATTTTTCCAACACCTCGTCAGACCGCCGCATAATGTCCGCCACATCAGCGTCCTCCTTGGGTGCCGCATTCTCTTCCAGCTGCTTTCCGAGAAGCGCATCCGACACACGACGCACCACCGCGGCAATGCCGCCCTCTTCCTGAACCTCCGGTTTCGGTTCAGCCTTCGTAATTTCGTGAACCGGCATCCCTTCGTCTTTCGGGCGAGCCTCCAATGACTCCGGCATGTGAAGCGACTTCTTCACAGCGTCCTGTCGCCCCTGGAGCATATCGGCATCCATGGGGCCGTTTACATTAACCTTCTCCCGATTATTCAAGGCGTCCTTTGCCTGTTGTTCGGCAAACAACGAACCCTGCAACGATTGAGCATCCGACCGATCAACCAGTTGATCGTTTTTCACAACGTTTTCAAACGTCGCATACCGAGCAGCATCCGTCTGTGCCGTCGTCGGCGAGAAGTCCCGCTGCACAGCCGCCAACCGATCTTCGTAAGCAATGTTGCGCTCAAGAATGTCGCGCACCTCGTCGGACAGGGCCGGCAAATCCTTTCCGAATTCCTGACGGTAGCGGGAATTCAAATGCGAGCGAATGTCGCGGTAAAGGTCAGTAATCCACTGCCGCATCTTTTCGAAGAAGCCGCGGAGACTGTCATTGGGTACGCGCCCCGTCGCAAGGAACTCTTCAACCCATGAGGCGAATTGTTCGTGATACTGCCGCTGACCTTCGGTACCCAGCTTCTCCCATTCGGAAGCATCCTTGATACCCCACGTATCCATCAGCTTCCGTACGTCACGGCGCAGGCTCAAATCGCTACCGGGCAACGTGCTGAGCCGTATGGCATTCGTCAGCCAGAAGTGCCCCATTTCGTGGGAGAACGTCGTAATGTCAGAGTTCGGCGTCAATCTGAGGGTATTCGTCTGCGGATTGAAGGAACCGCGGATTTCGCCGTCCTGCAAAGCCTTCTGCAGGAACTCGCGCATTTCAATGGCCTTTTCGTCCCACACGACGGCGCACTCGCCGTCCAAATTTCCGTTATAACGCGCCCCCTTGATACCAGCACGACTCAAGGCAAGCGATGCTGCTTTATCCCCACCCAGTCTCAGAGACAGCTCAGTGTATATACGACGACCATCCTTGCCGGAAAAGTTGACGCTCAATTGCTGATGCTTGTTTCTGAAATCTGAAAGCCACGAATCATCTTTTCTGCCCTCGTTGGATTCTTGAACAAGACGTTCAATGGCTTGGATAACCGGTTGATCGTTTTGGGTTTCGTTAGATAACCGGTTGTCAATTTCCTCTGCAGACAGGTGATACGTCCCGCCGGCGGGGTCATTGAACGTCAGTTCCCGTAGTTCACGTACTACGGACTCTTTTGTACGCCGCCCCTGGAAAAGCCACGAAAAGTTTTCATTCAACGGGTATTCCGAAGATTTATTCAAACTTACCAGAGCCTCTCGTACCTTTTGGGGTTGCGACTCAAAATCAGCATCCTCCCAAAGCATGACATCGTCGTCGGGAATCTCCACCTGATAGAGTCGGCCTTCGGGCTTTTCATAATCAGCAATTCGGGCGTTTACTGCGGAAAGTTCGGCCTCCAACTCTGAACGCATTTCCGCCGCATCCCGCTCATTTTCAGCCAATTCGGCCGCCGATTGTTCGTCTTCCGTCGCCTCCTTACGGATCCGCTCCATATCTTTTTCAAGCAGATCGAGTTCGGAACGAATGGCCTTCTGACGTTTCTTGTCCTCCGCGTAACGGTCGAACTCTTCCGGGAGATGAGCACTCGGAGCCAAACGTTTCTGATAGCCCTCAGCCGTCGCACGGTCAAGCGCGAAATACAGCCCCCAGCCATGCGCCTGAGCCCCTTCACCTTCGCCAATGTGATCCAAAGTAAACTTATCGAAGAGGTACGGACTGCCGTGGTAGGCGACCTGATAGAACTCTCCGTTCCGAGCATCCATGTTGCGGACGCCGGTTTCGCCGATGATCTGATTGAACTCCATATCGGACGCGGGGTCTGCCGGGGCACGCCAATAACCACCATCTTCGGCATAAGCCCACTCGTTCGGCTCATCCATAAAGAAGCGAGAACGCTTATCCTCATCCTTCACCCAGGATTCTTTGCCATCCGCACCCGTTTCCTTTTTGTAAACGACATCACCGTCGCGCTTGACACCCGTCAGCATATCGCGTACAGTGATCTCATCCGCGGTGTAGCGCGGGGTATTCATCACTTCTACGATTGGTCTACGGGCCGCGTCCGGTGAAGCCCCGGTTACATTGACGGGCAGTGAAGGCTCGACTTTTGGTTGAGCCTTTTCTGTTTCGATGCCAATAATTTGATACGCGCCAAGACGGTCATATCTGTTTAATCCACTATTCTTTCCGCCGTCACCAGTACGATCCTTTACGGTTATCTTGACCAGATATTCCTTACCGTTCACCACGACCGGAGAATAAAAACGGTGCAATCCTTTTAGGTGTGCGTCTGAACTTTTGACACCTTGCGCAGCCTTTATGTCGCGATAACTTTCTGCAGGAAACGCGTTTTTAATAACTTCGGGCAGATTCCGAAGTATGGCTACATTATCCGCACGAACATCAGGGCCATCGTCTTTCGTAGTGCGAGACAGCCCATGGATAATTTCTTTTTTGTCGTTGCCACTGATAGAAAATACCCAATCCGTCACATCATTTTTTAACCTGTTTTTTGGCGTTTCCCCCACAAAATCATTCAAAATGTCCGCTGCTGTTTTGTTATCAAGAACGCCTTCTTTTTCCCCTGACAATCGCGCAACCTTCACCCGGTAATCTGGATTCTGCGCTGCATGATCCCCGTATTGCCAGTTTCGCCCCTGCGTCACCGGCATTGTGAAACCATCGGCCGAACTGGGCACGCCTTCAAGATCGATGTTTGGCAGGATTTCCAACGGGTCACGGTGAGCCAATTCAGCAAGGTGCATCACGGCATTCGTCCAAATTCGCGACTGTGCCTCCACCTGTTCGGCTTCCTGTCCTGCTGCAGCCAACTTTTCTCGGATGGTGGTGCTGATCTTTTCGCGCGCCTGAGCCCGCGTCACTTGTGCCTTAATCATATCCAGCACGTACGGATCAACCGGAACCCCCGTCAAGTCCTGAAACTCCATCATCAGGTCAGCACGAGTCGGCAAAGGTGACTCATCGGCGAACATCCCCTCAGCCTGCAGCTTATTCGCAAGGCTCCAATCCGCCAGCTGAGCGAAAACCTGCGTCGGCGCATTCACCTGATTTCCTACGCCCGACAGGTAATCCAAGAACGCCTGAGTTTCCGGCATACGTCCCAAACTCTGAGACGCCGCCAGTTCTTTGAGAGACTTGAAAGAGTCGGAGGCGCGGGCTACATAGACTTCATTGAGTGCCGCCACCAGTGCATCCCGGAAGTCCAAGTCGCCGGCCCCTTCAAGCTGCATCATCTTCGGTGCGAGTTTCAGGAAGATCGACACCGCCCGGCCGCCTTCGCTTTCGGTATCGGTCAGAAGGCTTGTGAGATTCGCATTCCCATACGCCCGCTGGAAGATTGCCCGCTCAAGTCGTGGACGAGCCAATGTGTTCGGAATACCGTTCCGATCCACAAGCGAAGAGTTATCCGGGACGAGCGCCGCAAACTGCTTCACCGTCTCATCCGTAATATTCCCGTTCTCATCGAACGTCAGCTTTGAAACGTCAATGGCCGCTGCATCGTTTTCCGCCTGCTCAGTCGCATCAAGCGCCTTCGTGCCGGACTGATTCGACAACATCGCAATATCCGGACGCCCAGCGTCACGGTCACTCATCACGCGGACAAGTACCGGCTCCTTCATGCCTTCAATCACCGACGGCTTGATCCCGACGTTATCCACGTCCTTAATGAGGTCAGCCTTGTACTTTTCGGCCGTCCCACGCTCATAGGCAGCAGAAATGCCGGCCACACGACCATTACCGGCAATCGTCACGTTCTGCTTCACCACGCCGTAATCTGTATTACGCGTACCGTCTGCGAAGTTCGATACCTGCAGATTGTCTGCCTCAACGACGGCGTACCGCATTTCCATCTGGGAACCATCGGACGCCGACACCATTTCGGTACGCCCCCACTGCCCTTCGGAAATGTTGTTCGGAAAGGCAATCACCGGCGCACCGCTGGAGAATTCGCGCGAGACAGACACCATGTTGTAAATCGGATTCCCGGCGATCTGCTGCATCTGGACAATGCTTGAGGCCGTGCCACGGTTACGGTTTTGAAGAACAACACCGTTTTCAGCCATGCGGAGAGTCGAAGCTTCCTGTACCTGAGACACATCAGGCACTTCCGCTGCAGCCTTCTTTACCGTTTTTGCGCCTTCGACTACGGAGTCAGCCAAAGTCTGCGGCTTTTCCTGCGCTGCTTCTTTCGGTTTTTCTTCAGTTTTCTTAGCGGCCGCCGTCGCCTTTTTGTGGAAGCCGATAGTACCGAACCCGCCACCGACGAACGCGGCCACGGCTAAATTCAACGGATCAAACGGATTGATCGTCGCCGCCAATGCTTCGTAGTTCTGCTTCCGGAGAATCATTCGAGCCGTCAAATCTTCGGAAACATTCGCCGCAGGATTCGTAATAGCGCCATAGACTGCCGAAGCCAACCGCGTAGGGCCAGCGGCCGCGGGAATCAAGAAGCCAAGCGTGCCCGTACCAAAGGCGCTCACGCCCAGCCAATTCGCCGTATTCTCGTCAACGCCTTTATCCTTGTAGCGCTGAGTCGTTTCAACGCCGTGCATCGCGCCATAGGCCAACGCCGCCGCCTGCGGAGACGCTGCAGCAATCGGGGCCACCAACACCGCTTTCGTCAGTTCCGTACCGACGCCGTGGATAATCTGTCCGGCCACGCCAGTAGCCTCAGGATTCGGCGTGTACTCTTCTTCGGCAATCCGACGCAGTTCCTTTGCTGAAGCATCCATGTATTCCGCCTGCTTTCGGGCGAATTCTTTCGGATCCGTAATCGGAATGCCTTGCTCCTGCGCTTCCGCGGCCGCCTGCTCAATCGTCGCCTGCCGGCCACTGCCCGTAAACATCCCCGTCAGCGCCGAGCCTACGTGAAGCGCGGCATTCGGGAGGATGTCCTTAATGGCATCTTTCGTACCGTCCCAGAAACCGACTTCCGGCGCAGTAATCCGACTACCGTCCCAATCGCGGACGCCCTGTGGAATCTTGTATCGATCTTCGGAAATAAACGAACTAATATCAATCATTTCACATCCATCACATCAAGAACGTAGGGGATCATTGTGTCGTTACCCAAATCCTGCATCACATAGCCATACGGCGAATTCGGATCAATGATTCGGTACTTGCCATCACTAATGGTCTCAAGCTGCATTGTTTTGAAATTCGGAGCAATGGCCCCGACCGTAGTTCGATCTTTACCGGTAATTCCAGTAATAACCTTCGTCTTGTCGTCCTTTAAGGCGCCGATCTTGCGTTCCAAAAGATCATCAAAACTCGTAGCAAAAATCGAGCTTTTGTCGTAGCCGCGCTTCGTATATTCGTTGTACGGCGTGACGATTCGCTTCCCGTTCCACTCGATCAACTGACCGCCAAGCACCTTTTCGAGGGCTGCTTTCGAGGTAAGGGCATTACCAAGTCGGGAGCTGTACGCCCACAGCCCTTGTGCAGCATCCGCCCACATTTCCATCAAATCATTATTGCTGGAAAGTGCGGCTTCCTTGCCCTCTGCCTGCATATACCCGAGAATTTCTTTGACCGAGCCGTCGCCTGTCGTGGGCTTCTGCACAACGCCTTGAGACATAAAGTCTTTGCCCATCAGGTAGTTATTGCCCAGTCCAATATCACCACCGGACATCAGATACAGCGCCGTACCGTACTGCTGATTCTTCGGTCCCAATTGGTTTGCGAGCGTCCCAATGTTCTGCGTCCCGACCATCGTTGCCAGTTGGGCGAGTGTCTGAGTGCGCTTAACCACGTCCACGTTATCCAACGTAGCAACCAACTGTTGCGCCTCACCGTCCGAGAGGATTGCTTTGGGCGTCCCCCAAGACTCCGAAATCGCCTGCGCCTGATTGATGCGCGTCGTCAACTGCCGCTGCATTTGCTCAGGGTTATCAAAATTCAACGGCTCAAACCCAAACTGATTCGTCTGAATCGCCGCCCCTACAGGATCCTTTTGGCGAGCCGTCACAACGTCAGAGGCCGCCTTCGCCATATCCAGGTAGCGCTTTTTGTCGGCCGCATAAGTCGGAGAGCCCGGCGTAGGCTTTGCGTTCTGCAGAGTTTCGGCAATCTGCGACGTATCCATGTACTGACAACCAAAGGAAAAGCTACCCGCATCGAAGTTGCGCTTGTAGTTTTCGTACTGAGCCTTACCACCCTTTTCGCCGAAGGCATTTATGAAGTCTTCTTCCGACAGTTCATTCTCGTCATACCCTTGATCCCCAACCGTAGCCAATGAGTTTTGAACCGCCGTCCGCAAGTCCGCCTGAGCCGCCGCCCGGTTCTGTGCCGCATAGGAATAGGCGGCCGAGAAAAGCTCCACCTTCTGCGCCTGATTGAGCCCATCAATCGCCGGAATGCCGGTACGATGCCCAGGCTTCAGGGACTCTTTGATGAAGTCTTTCTTGTTCAGCATTGTTTCGCCGACGGAGCCGGCGAGCATCATCGCGAGCGGTTGTTTGGCCTGTTGCCACAGCTGAGTCCCGATCTTGGCCGCCACGTCATTGCCGATGGAGCCACGGTTGTTCTGAAAGTCCGTCAAGGCCGCCACAGCGTCATCCTGCCCCCACGTGTTATAGCGCTGAGCCTGAGCCATATCCCAGTAACCTTCGCGCAAGGCTTTCGTCTGTTCCTCACCAAGACCCTGCATTTTGGCAAGGGCCGTGATTTCATCGTCAAGGCTTTGATAGGACGCGCCGCAGTAGTCTTTGTTGCCGTAGTTCTGCCCGATGCTTTCCACAAGCGAATCAATACGGGCTTTAGACGTTCCGATGTGCCAGGCGTCCCGCTGACGGCTCATCCACTGCATAGACTGCCCCTGAGCCGACCGGAGACGATCCTGAATGCGGGACTGCACCGCCTCACGGGCCCAAGGCGACAAACTGCCGAGAATGTCGTCGGCATCCTTCTTGAGCCCCTGCATCGCGCCGTCGTAGGCGTCTACGGCATTCTTACCCTTCTGATTGAAGTAGCCGGCTTCCGGATCATAGAGGCGCGTCTGCACCGCCTCCATGTACTTCATTTCGGCCTCGTCGCTTTCCGCCTTGATATTCCGTGCGGCAATCGTCTGAAGCGCCTTACCGGCATTGTTCGCAAAGTCCTGCAAGGGCTGTTGCGCATCCTGCATCAACTTCGCGTAGTTAATCGTCTGATTCGGAAGTTGGGCCACCTGCCGCCCTGTCTGTCCGGAATCCACAACGGACGGCACGCCGCCCTGATACATCGGAACCATCGGCATCGTGCCTTCTCCTAATAGAGTTTGACGCCGTTAAAGACGCCGTACTGGAACGTCGGCGCAGCCTGAGTGCTACCCAGCATCGGAATCTTTGCGCCACCCACTTCGATAGTCGGCGTCTTTTTGAGCGTGAGGGAGTCGCCCGGCTGAGCGGTCTGCGTCCCATTGCCGGCATCCTTGAAAACGCCGTTGGCGGACATGAGCATGTAATTACTGCCGACCTGAGACGCCGTATTGAGAATGGACGTAGCGAAGCTCAGACCAACGCTCTGCTTTGAGGCTTCCGCCATCAGCGCCTGCCCCTCGTAGTTCGCCGCCTGCATCCGGTAGCCCCAGGCGTTCCGGACGGCATTCTCCTTCATCTGATTCTTGTCCATTTCTTTGACAATATCAGTCGAAGCCTGCACTTCTGCTGCCGAACCTTCGCCTACTGCCACGCCGTTCGCCGCCAAGGCCGCCCGCTGAGCCGACTTCAGCTGCCCGGCTTCCATCGTTTTTCGCACTGTCGCGGACTCATTAGCCCGCAAGACAGCCTGCGCCTGCAGTTCCATGGACTGCGCATTGATTCTGGCAATATTGGCCTGAGCCTTCGCGATAGAGTTCTGATGCCGGGCAACGCTCATGCCGCCAAAAGCGCTCATAAGGCCCGCCGCGGCCTGCATCCATAACGTTCCGTACCCTGCCTGAGCCGGCGTGAGTCCGGTGCTTCCTGAAGTTGTCGGAGTTGTTGCCATAAAAAATCCCCCTGATTGTCCGCACCCTAAGACAGGTCAGGGCGCATACGCGCAGGGGGAAAAGGCGGCGACATAAGACCGCCCACGGTTCTCAGGAGAGATTCGTTACTGTTGCGCCGCCATCATGCCTTGCACCACCTTTCCGGCCATCGTCGAACCATCCGCCGGCACCTTGCCCAGTTTGGCGAGAGAGTCCACGCCCTGAGCCATCTGGGCTTGCTGCGCCTGCTGCTGCATCGCCTGATTCTCTGCTTCCACGGCCTGCATCGCCTGCTCAGTCGGCACCACTACCGACGGAGCCACGCTGAGGTAATCGGCGTATTCGTCGGCCGCCGCGAAGGGATCAATCTTCTTTATCACCCGATTGTCGTACTGAGCGAGATTGCCGATACGCATCAGGTACTGATCGAGGCTATTGGCCCGCAGCGAGCGTTGCGCCCGGCTCAACATCGACATGTAGCGGATTTTCAGCTGTTGCCCCTGCAGTTCCGGAGGCGCCGGCGGCAATTGTCCGGCACGGGCGAGGATGTTGAAAGCTCGTTCAATGAGGGACTTCAGCACCTCGTTATTGAGACGGGACAGCACCGGCCCCAGGAGCATCAACTTTTCCTCATTGCGCCGCGCCACTTCTTCAGCCGTCATCTGATGCTTGTTCGCGGACGACACCATGAGGAACATATCGACACAGAACGCCTGATTGATACGCTGACGAATATCCTGCATATCCGCCGCCAGGGCCGTGAGATCAGGTCTAACCGCCCAAGCACTCTGCACCTGATTCGCCTGAGACGGCATATCAATGAAGTTTCGGCCGCCAGGCAGGAAATCAAGTTCCGATTCCTTCGCGGATACCGGGAAGATCAACGGTGGGTTCACCGCGTAATCAATGGCGTTCCCCTTCTGCAGGCACTCGTGATGTAGCTGTTTTGTATCGCCGATAGCAATGATGCCTGGGGCTTCTTCGGAATAAACGTCCGAAGCGTTCGCACCCCAGCGTCCCACCACCGCCGGAAATTCGTTGTAGCCTGACTCTTGGAGGATTCCGTCTTCGCCTTCGTCACAGTCAATCTGCAACACCACCATCCGCCACGGCATATTGAGATTGTCTTTCTTAGTACGGTCACGATCAAAGCGCGGCTCAATGGCATGAATGCACTTGAAGGACTTATCCGGGCGGCCCTGATCGTACGCGTCCCGCACGGCCTTAGAACACTTGGCACGGCCATACTGCTCAATCATCTGCGCCGCCGTCATAGAGAAACGACGGTAAACCGTATTGGGACGATTACAGGCATCTACGCCAATGCAGTACTCACCGCAGACCAACGGATAGCAGTGGAAGCCAGCCTTCGCGTCCTCCACGATAATCATCGCGCACGTCCCGTAGACGCCGACTTCGCGCCACCCGTGATGCAACGCCTGATAGACGTTTGTGCTTTCGAACGCCATTTCCAAAATGCGCTGCACACGGTCGAGATAAACTTTGACCTCGTGGCTTTCGTCCAAATCAGGCGTTCCCGTCGTGAGCGCGAACCACTGCGTCGAAGGATCGTTCATCCCCGACTGTAGCCCAGACGACAGAATCGTCGCCGCGTACGTCGCCGCATTGTCGTAGATTTTGTTCCACCGACTACGGGACTGATTCTTAACATCCGTCCCCAGGAAACGCCCACTTGCCGGCGTTATGTGGCGTGAAATCTCAAGCCACTGAGATTCGTAGGGCTCACGCTCATTGCAGAGCACCACCCAGCGCCGCAGGATTTTTTCACGCAAGTCCTTACCGTCGCTCATGGCTTACCCCAACGTAGAACCACCGCCTAAGCTCATCTGATTCTTATTGACGCCGCCGGCCCCGGACAGAAGCGTAGACCCGCCGGACAAACCGCCGTCCTGATTCATCGAGAGAATGCCGGACACGTCCGCCCGATTCTGTTGCTGGCGCCGCGTAGCCTGCGCGGACTGTTCCGCCTGCTTTTTAGCGTTCTCTTCCGCCTGACGCGTTGCGCGATCTTGTGCTTTCGCCTGCTTATTGGCTGAGTACATCGAAGCGGCCGTACCCGCCGCAGCCACTGCCGCCATACCAACCATTGCCGCCGTTGTTGCACCTGACATTGTTATTTCCTCCGAGTGAGAAGATGTTCGTATTCGTCCGTAAACTCAGGTTCACAGTCTTCCGGGACCGCTTTCTGAGTCGCATAAATCATGGTGATAACCGTGTCTTGAAGCGCGTGATAGGCCACCTTGCGCCCCGCCATGCCCCGTAGCACCGTGTAGCCCGACACCCGATGAGACTCGCTATCCGCGCGAATCACCACATCACCGCTGATGATGACCACCGTCGGCACCTTGATAAGGGCTGAGGTAAGCAGCACCCCGGCCGCGATTCGACACGTCCTCACATAGCAGCCGGCATGGATAAAGTGATCCGTCGGCACGTCCGCCGGCGGCATCGTTTCGTTGAACGCCTCAAGGGCTTTCACTTCGGCAATCCCTGCCGCCGTTGTCGGAGGCAGTTCGCCGCGAGATTGCAGTGTCGCCGTCATAACTGCACCTGGAAAACCGTGTTGACGGGCGTATAGAGGCGCCGGCACAGTTCCTCAAACCGAGAACCGCAGCGCGCCCCTACCATCAGCACCTGGGCGCCGGCCTCACGGGCCACCTTCTCGGCCTCACGCAGAAGCCGCAGCCCCGCCGTGCCCTGTCGGTGCTCTTTGGCGAGAAAGATGGATTCCACGGACGCGAGCACTTCCTGATAGTGCGGGATGCGATGGATCATGATATTGACCCCGCCGACAATGCGTCCGCCGTCAAAAACACCAACCGGGATAAAAGCCCCTGCCTTTTCGGCCGCAATGTATTCGTCGGGGTTCGGCGCGCCACGCATGAAAGGACTTCCGCTTTCTTCTGCGTAGTCCTTGATAATCTGCTGAAATTCAGGGCGTGCGAACGTTTCCGCCCAAGTCGTTCTACGTATTTCCATAGCGCCTCCTATGCCAGCATGATCGGCGCAGAGTCAGGAAGTACGCGCACGTAAAACCCCGGTCGAGCCGGGGTTCCTTTTACTTACCCGTCTTAACCCACCGTACGAATCGTTCGAAGACGGGGGTGATTTTCCCCAGCGCGAAAGGCCAAGCCACAATGGCTATCCACGGGGATAGGAGCAGAAAGCGCTCAAAGAAAAGCCGCCACAGGTGGCGGAGCTGTTCGTGCTGTACGTCGAGCTTGGTCGAGGATGTCTTGTTCCAGTAGCGCTTTCTCGCCTCGATGATGAGCATGTCAACTTCGAGCTGAGCGAGTCGGATCCGTTGGCACAAGGCGTACTTCTCATGCCTCGGTGCATGGCAAAGATAGATCTCCCCCTGTTTAATAAGGTCGAGCCGGGGGTTTACTTTTTACCAGATTAGGGCGTAAGGTAATTAGAACTTTGGGCCTAAGAGATGTCCATGATATTCAAAAAGCTTCGTTCAAAATGCGATACCCCCGCCAAGCGAATACTTTTTATTTTGTTTATTGCCGCCATTCTCTTGTATCTGTTCGTTTGCATCTCAGTAATTATTACGGGTGTGGCAGTGCCTCATTTAACTTTGCTGGGTGTAATTGCGACACCATTTATCCCGGCTGGCCTCCTTATTTCCAATATAGATTGGGCCCTAAACCCATTTGGCTCCTTTGAATATTTTCTTGGGTTCGCTACCCTCGTTTCAACCGCCACAATCTTGCTCGCACCGCTATGCATTCAATTCGATATTCTCGGCAAGGTCTATAACCAGCTGAAACGAATAAAGAAATGGATTGCGACGGGAAAATAACCCGATAGCAGTTGGGGTACACCCTGCACCCCAACTTGACCTCCTGCCTCGCTTCCAACCAAGCTAATCCGCAAAACGAACCGTTTGAACGTGGTTGATTTTCCCGTGCGGGGTTTCTACCTGTTCCAACGCAGGGAACTTCATGTCCCCATGAATCGCCACGAGTTTTTTACCACCAAAGGTCCGCTCAACAACCCACCTAAAAATACCTCTGTAGTACGCCCCTTTAACTGCACAGGCGGACGCAAAGGCGTTACCCTTCATGAACGGGCAAGCACCACGGCAAAGCCCTGCAAACGGGCACGTTGAACACGTCTCGCGGTCCTGCCACATGGTTGCGCCAGTGACGCGGGCTTTGCTCAGATCAAATAGCGACCCGTACTGGCCGGGGTAGGCGTCGTTGTTTTGGCACTGCATGACGGTGCCGTCGATCTTTACGAAAAGGCAGTCGTCGCCGTCTGATCCGCAGATGCTTGTACCTGTCGGTGCGTGGTGCGCTGCCCTCTGAATGAATTGCTGGGCAGTTGCTATTGAACTAGTAGATAGGTTGACGTCAGGAGCATCCATGTTTCGGTAGGCTTCTGCTTCAATACCCTTGCAGTCGGAGAGCCGGAAGCTCGTGGACTCATACCCCTCCTGTCCAAGAATTCCACCCATCGCGGTAACGTAATCATGGAAAACGGGCACCGTCGGATCGCCAAACATCTTTCGATCATATTCAACGATTTCGGACAAGTTGGCATTCGCACGCGTAATGGTTGACGCAATGGCAAAACGCTGCGTTGACGGACTAATGTCACGGGGTTTATCCTTGCCCCGGTGGTATAGCTCTAACCACAACTTCCGCTTATTCTCATCCGCGAGCACGTCTTCGCCACGGATGTACTGACCAGGCCCATCGTAGCTAAGGACACACGACATATTATTGCGATCAATAAAATCAATGATCTCTCGTGTGACCAATGTACCATTCGTGATGATGCCGAAAAGCGTCTTCGGAAAGCGCGCCTTCAGAATCGGCATGATCGCCTTGATATGCTTCCAATACACAAGCGGTTCCCCACCCCAAAGCTCGATCCGCTTTGGATCGCCCTTGATGACTTCGCAGAAGCACTTGGCAAATTCGACAGCCTGCTGAACAGAGGTCCCCTTGCGCTTGTCTGTATTCGCCTGGCTGCAATACTTGCAGTGCATATTGCAGTTAAAACCAAACACAATTCGGACGAATCGCGGGGTATCGGATTTCGTAAGTCCCTCTGGTGTGTATGCCTTGCGATTGTCCCACTCTGTTGGAGGCTTGTCGAAAGGCTCGATTACAAGCTCGCGGTCCCCATCCCAAAAAGTAGTGGTGTCGGAGTCAAACCGCCCCACAGACCCATCTGCAAACTCAAGACGAAATATCGGCATTCTTCGCGTCCCCTCTTTCTTCAAAATATTTTTTCTGCTCTGAGCGAATGTACGCTTTTTGGCGCTTTATTGTTTGCTTTACTTTGGCGAGATCGTGGATAGAAAAAACAGAGGAATCCTTTGTCGCCTCGGAAAGGGCTTCCTTCTCGGTTGAATCAGGCGCTATAGCCAGCACAATCTTCGTTAACAAATCTAGCTGGGATTCCAGCATTGTCAGACTATCGTTTGTGCTGATGTGCCCAAGAAAATTGATCTTCGCTCTATGCCGCTGGTTCCATGCTGCGTAATCCGCAGACTCTGGAAGCGTTCGGACAAAGACATCTTCCGCGCGAGTACCTAGCTCTGCGCTATAGTCGACGACATCTACCTCAGTACCTTCCGCAGGGGCTACTGGGTATCTTGTAAAGAAGTACGCGTTTCCATCCGCATCCACGAAAACGGAACCAATATGGTTGTTTTCAAACCCACGGTTTCTAAAAATTGCAGACGCATACCCGGATTTGTCACACGAATTTCCGCTAGACCAGACGAGAAAAAGTTCATGGTATCCTTCAAACACATTCGCCATGTCCGGCCGAAACTGAAGCAGTCTGGTATCAAATACCAAAGACTTATCGTTCTTTTTGATGGAAAAACCGCTCTCAGTGGAGGCTACGTGTACTACTTGCAGTGGGGGCTCCCCATCTGCTGCTAATCGATAACATTTGATATTCGCCATTACATCACCTCAATCCGTACTGCAGTCGCAATTGCAATTGCAATCGCAGTTAAAGCTTTGCAACCAACGCCCCACTTTCGTTACGCGCCCATAGGCATCACGCTGAATAGCTGTGGAGTAGGCAGTTTTATTACCACTTCCCGTAGCTACTAGGGTATCCGTTCCATAGAGCGTCGCTGCCCCAATCTGACTAAGCCCCGCCCCCGCGGGACCTTGAGGTCCCTGAGGGCCTCGTGCTCCAGTATCCCCCTTATCCCCTTTGTCGCCCTTATCCCCTTTTGGAATTCCAAAAGTAAACTCCGGGGCCTTATCAGTGCCGGACTTCGTTACCGTTGCTTTGCTACCTGCGGCAAGCGTCGTCGCGGCGACAGTGATGGCCGGAGGGGTGGCGTCAACCGCCTGCCACGTACCGTCTCCACGGAGGTATTTATTCTGAGCTCCGGCTGCCGGAGCAGGTACAAGCCCCGCTTTGCCTGCGGCAGAAGCTGTCGCCCCGGTCACAGTCTCTTCTTTTGCGACCTTTGCGCCGCCGGGCGTAGACCCGTCATGAACGCGGAGTTGCTTGGCCTTGGTGTCGTATGTGAGTTCACCCTCCTGCCCAGTGAAAGCGTCGTTCTCTGCGGTTGTGCCGCGTCTAAGTTTTAGTGCGATAGTCATTCTGAAACCTTCCCCAAATCGATTACTGAAGCAAGTTTTGCGGACGTGATCGAGCCATCCTTCACATCGTTGCCCAGTGAGTCGAGCTTTGCCTTATCGAGCGGCGACATGAAGCCGGCTTTTGACTGAGACGCAAGGCTGTGCCCGGCCGCATTGCTCTTGTGCGCGTAGAGCGCCTTGCTCAAGTTGATAAGGTTTTGCTCAAGCGTGAGCTTGTTCGTAGGCACAGCCATAGCGCTACTCCGTCACACCGTTTGCAAAGACGGCCTCCAAGTCGACGTGCGGGTCGCCGAGGTCGGTGGTGTTTACCTTCTTGGCGAGTTCCGCATCCACGTACGTCTTCGTCGCTTTTGCATCAAGAGTCGTCTGCAAGCTGGTGACCTGCGCAATCGTGTGCGTATGGGACGCAGCCGCCGCAGAGATGTTGTCGCGCGCTTGCTTCTTCTGGGCGTCAGTAAGCGACTGCGCAGCATCAAACTTGACGTGGCCGGCGGCGATCGTCTGAAGCGCGGCAATGGCGTCCTTGTTCGTGTCAATGAGCTCGCCGAGCTCCTTTAAAGTGTCATATGCTTCGCCTGCGCCATTAAGAAGATCGTTCTTCGCCTGCTTAGCGGCTGCGGCGATTTCCTGTGAAGTCTTGAGTGCAGACCAAACGTTTGTGCCGGTTGCCTTGGTGTCGTCGATCTCGGTCTTCGCCGCGATGTCTTTCTTGATCTGCTCAACCACCAGCTCAAGCGCATCAAGATCCGTCGTGAGCGAGGAAATATTCGTGTCGTGCGTCGTGCACTTAGCGCGAATCGCCAGCGTCAGCGCGACAAGGTTTTCAGAACCCGATTTGGAGTTAGTTGGATAGGCCATTAGAATCTCCTTCTTCATGTAGGCCGTTGAGGAAAATAGCTTCATAGTCGATGCGGGTTAAATCCGCCACATCGTTGATTGGGGCGAGTTGTTCTGCGACCGTCTTTACAGCGTCAAGGTTGTCGCCAACTGGGTGTATGCAGTCATCAATATGTTCAGCAACTTTCTTGATATACCCGTCAACGACCTTCGTCGTTTCGTCCGGTGTTTCCGTCACAGAGCCCAGATCGAGGTACGGCGAGGACATACCGACCAAATCTTGGCCCACTCGGTGAACCTCATCGATGTGTTCTTTGATGCTTGATACGTCATCGATGTGCGGGGCTACCTTTGCCACCTGAGATACATCGTCGATGCGTTCGGCTACCGAGCGAACATCCTCCGCGTTTGCCGCGACCGTTTTGACTGCGTCGATGTTATCGGCCGTTGTCTTAACCGAGTCAGTGTGGTCGGCTGTCGTTTTGATCTCCGCGGAGATCGGTGCAATCACCTTCGCCGCTTCGGCGTACTCAGCCGTCTTTTCCTCAGACTTCTTAGCGGCTTCCGCGTAGCCCTTAGCGATGACCGTTGCAGTTTCAGCCGCGTCCTGAAGGCTTTTAATCAACTCTTCCGGCGTTATGTCGGCCGTTTCAGGGACTTTAAGCACGCGTCCGAGTTGTTCGATAATCTGCTGAATCTGAACGACAATGCGGTCTAAGGCCGTATTGACGATCTCCGGAGGAAATCGGTTGTAATTTGTCAGTTGAGTTTCTTGGGTATACGCTAAAGCGGAACCCACCACGGCAACCTGAGTTCCTGAGAGCGCAGCCACCAGCGTCACGGTACCGCCGGGTGTAGCATCCTGACTCTCGTTCATGGAAACGGTGTAATCCGTACCGTAGACAAGGTGCACTGGCTGATCTGCCGAATTAGCCGCAACAGCAACGTACACATCCGTCGGCTCAAAAATCTTGAATCCAAACGGAAGCTCAGTAGTGCCGGCACCGGTATAAGGCCCTGCCAATCGTTTGATATACCCTACAGCCATAAAAAAGCCCCTCAAAGATGAGAGGCATTGTCAACAGTGTTCACCAGGCTACGCGCACATCACGCATACGGGTCCCGAACGGTATGCGCCCCCAGACGACCGTTACGCGGCTGAGCGTGCCCCATCTCCGACAGGTACTCATTCATTTGAACGGCAAACGTGAGCATCAGCGCGTCCGCGCGATCGGGAGACGACAGGCCGCGATCCTTCATACTCTCTTTGCTTTCGAGCAGAATCTGATTCGTCGGCGTATAGCCGTACTCCACCCCGGTCAAGTCCGTCACAAGATCGTCGTTCTGTTCGATACAGCCGCCGGCCTTCAGCCATTCGCGCCCACGCCCCCACATTTCTGCTCGGAGGTTCTTGTAGCGTTCGGTATTCGTTGCCCCGCCACCGAAGTTGATGGAGTTCACCGGATAACCGTTATGCCGCAGCCAGTCAATCGGGGACGCCCCCACACCGCCGGCGTCCACATTGATAACAACCTTTCGGGCGCCCTTCTGTCGGAATTCGTTGTAGACCTCAGCAATCTTCGCCGCCAGCTCCCAACCGTCCAGTCCGCGGAACTCTTTTGCCGGATAAGACCGGGCATCGGTCCCGATCCTGCAACAGATGACAGACGCGTCGTCACCGAACCGCGCCACGTCCACACCAAGAATCACCACCTGCCGATAGTAGGAACAGTGCTCCAACTGTCGTTGCATCGCCTCATCGACTATGGCACGCGGGATAAACTGCAGCGAAGACGCCGACGGGAACTGCCCTAGAACGCGGACCCGCACAAAGTCAGAGTCGATGCCGTAGTCCTGAATCCACGTCGCAATCTTCTTCTTGTCCGTTCCGATAGCCGTCCGCCCATCCACATGACGATGCACCCAACGATGCCGGTACTTGTTAAAGCACTCGTAGAAGCGCCCGGTGTTTCGCGTCGGGTTGCCGAAAACCATCCAAAAAATCTGAGTGTCCTTATCGGTCATGGCACCTTCGACGACTTCCCAAATTATGTCGGCAATGGCGGAAGCCTCATCGAAAATTACCATGATGCGCTTTCGGGCGTTATGTAGCCCAGCGAAGCCTTCGGGGCGCGATTCGGACCAAGGAATCGCGTCAAAGCGCCACGTCTTGTCATGATCCTTCTGCCGGCTACAGACGCACGTCGCCGAGATGCGGAACCACGACTTGAAGAGGCAGAGATTGAACCACTTCGTCACTTCGGCAAACGTCTTAGTGCGCAGCTGGGTGTCGGTGTTGGCCGTGACGATGCCGCGGGTATCCGGGAACGTCGCCATGCTCCACAGCGTGATCCAAGCCACGAGAGCGGACTTTCCCACGCCGTGACCGGCCGCCGTCGCGTCCAGGTAGGCGGAAATGGCCCCATCCTCATCCCCTCGCTGAAGGTAGTCCCGCATGCTCGTGAGCACGTCCACCTGCCACACGTCCGGGCCGTCCCATCCGGCGAGGGTATCTTTGCCCCACGGGAAGGCAATCTGGACGAACTTCAGAGGGTCCTTTGAAGTCTGCGCGGCAACCTCCACAAGAGCCTGATTGACGCCCGCCGGCGTGTCGAGATCAATACGATCCAGCACCAAAAAGGCGTCCGCCTCTTTCTTCTTCGTCTTACTTGAGGGCACCTATTCTCTCCCGCAGAATCTCAGCCAAAGACGTAAGGGCTTCGTCCTTAGCCTCTTCAGCCTTGTCTTTACCCATCTTGAGAAAGCCCCCGAGCGTTTTGGCGGCCTGATTCGCGGCCAGTGGATCGACCATGACCCAAACCTGTTTGCCGTCCTTGTCGAGCGTTTGTTCATCATCGTCTCCGTCCGCTATCAGCTGAGTATTGACTTCAATGATCTGTTTCAGCTTTCGGTAGACGTACTCGGGGTTGACGCCGGCGGCTTCCGCGGCGCGGTCGATCTCTTCCTCTACGGCCTTTTGAATGTTAGGTTTTTTCAAGTTCTCGCTTGCAATCGCCCCGGCCGTCTTTTTCGAATATCCGGCCTTAATCGCCGCCTCAGTCGCTGACTTCGAAGCGGCGACGGCCTTCGCAAACTTCTGCTGCTTCACCGTCAGTTTCTTTTCCGTCATACGCTCCTCTTGATCTTTTTCCACCCGGCGACAGATTGGCAGCGCCGGGAGCCATCCACATAACTCCGGATTGTTCGAATCGGCATATCCAGCATCAGGCTAATTTCCCGGAAGGTGTATCCCTCCTGCCTCAGTTCTATGGCGTGCTCAATATCCGAATCCAGGTACTTCGCGTTCCAATGATCCTCACCGATAACCGCGCCGTTGTCGGCTACTGTCGCAATCATCGTCACGACGGTATGCGTACGGGCACAGGTTGCGGGCTTTGGTTTCGGCCGTGGCGATGATCTTGGCGCGTTGCAGGCTTCCGACGGGGAGCGTTCGGGCATGATCGGCAGCTGAAACAAGGAGAGCTGCAGCCAAGGGCGGGAGAACAGTGCTAACTCCGATGGATTCATTCATTTAAAACTCCTCTATCTTTTAGTGTATTCAAACCTCTTACCCAGGCACCGATGCTTCTGTTTGATGGCCTGAAAAACCATCCCAGGAGCAACGTTTAGACTTCTCGCCGCAGCTGAGATGCTTTCGAAGTTTTCCCCTGTATCAACACATCTAACAGGCTTTCGTTTTCCCGAGTTCATTTCGTGAATCTTGCGCTTGCAAATATCACTTGCTTTCATTGAATCCGAAACTCTTTTTCGTTTTAGCGGGAAGGAATTGTTCTGCTGGCGAGTACACCAACGAAGGTTTTCAACTCTGTTATCTGACGGGTCTCCGTTAATGTGGTCAACTTCCGGCAAGTTATCGTTGTTTAGGATAAAAGCTATTGCAACCAGTCTATGAACAGCAACGGTCTTTCGGAAACCAGCACCGTAAAGAACGACTTTTCGGTATCCGGCTGGTAATTTTCCTGGAGAAAGAACCTTTTTATCGGAGCGCACTCTTCCCTCAGACGAAACCCAATACTTCCCGTTATAGCCTTCGATTCTCTCCCAAATTTCCATCATGGAACAACCTCATGAAACTCCCACTCTCCCCTTTTTTTAGGGAAGACAACAACCACCTTGAACGGATAATTAGTAGCGCAAACCTTCATCTTCACTTTGCTGTCATCAGTCCAAATCCTGGGGCTCCCCTTAACATCATGGAGTTCCACTTCTCCTGTCTGCCTCAAAACTAGAAAGTCAGGAGTTAGCCAGCACTTCCCGGCGGCAATCTTGACTTTCATGGACTCGAACCAAAACTTCTCAATGCGCCCCGCCTGCTGTTCTGCCTTCAGAAAAGCCGCGTAGGCGGATTCAGTCGCGTTCATCTCACCGGGCTTCAGCCGCCCTTTGGCGTAGAGACGTTTCATTGCGGGCTTCATTCTTCGTCCTCCCTGTGGTTCTTTTCGACCTGAGCGTCGCAGACACCCAGCCAGAAATACCGCTGCTCTAATTTCGTCTTGAACTGTTCAGCCTCTACGGACGGCGCCCAGCCTTTAAGCCCTACGTCGTGGCCGACCTTATAAGCGCGAGTCAGCTTCTCTGCGACAGCACGGGAGACCCCGGTAGGCGTTTTCATTCCTCATCCTCCCTTTCGTACTGAGCGTGAACGCGGCGGACTTCTCTCTTCAGCCGCATCAACTGCAAAGACAAACCTTGTTTTTTGAAATATCGCGGCGCAGTTGTTTCAACATCCGCGAGAACTTCCACGATCTTGGCGGCGTCCTCAGGCTTCAACTGCACGTGCTTCGGGTTGCTCATGCCAATCCCTCCTTTTTGAGTTTTTCGATAAATTCCACAGCGACCTTTTCGCAGTCCTTTGCTGTCATGCGCCAGTCCGCCGGAACCGGCCACAGTCTGCGTTCGCCCTCATCGAGCCCCACCCAGGCGGCAGGCGTCCACTGCACGTACGCCGGAATGCTGATAACGACGTGCCAAGAGTCGTACACCACGTCTTCCGGCCCGAGTACTTTTTCTCTGACAAAGACGTCGCACGAAATCAGACTCGCGTTAGGGGCAAGAAAAGTTTCGGTGCTCATGCCGCCTCTCCGAAAACGTCAGCCGAAAGCGGCCGGCGCATTGAGTTACCTAAAAACTGATAAGCGACGCACTTGCCGCGGATGCGGTCCACAAGGCGCGGACCGAGAACGTTGTTAAGGTCTGCCGGGCGCAGATTCGAGAGGAAAATCGTCGGGCGGTTTTCTGAAATCCGGCTGTCGATGATCGAAAAAAGAATCTGCTTCTCGTTTTCGGTGCCGGCCTGGACACCGACCTCATCAATCACAAGCAGGGAGACCTCCGAGAAAAGCCGAATTGCGTCAAAACTCGTTCTGTCGCTTTTTCCGCCCCAGGTGCTACGGACGTATTGGATGATGTCTGTAGCGCGCGTATAGACGCCTTCTGACCGCGGCAAAAGAGCATGAAGAATGGCGCACGCCAAATGACTTTTGCCGGTCCCCGGGTTACCGAAGAAAAAGAGTCCGTAGCCGGTCTCTTTCGCCTTTTCCCAACCGCGCACGAACCGGCAGGCGAGGTCCAGCGCGCCTTGTTGGTTTTTCGTCTCGGCCAGAAAGTTCGAGAATGTTTTGGTGCGGTATTCGGCCGGGATGCAGGAGCGCCGTAATGCCTCCTCGATGCGGTCGCGGGCTTCGGCCGCTTTCTGAGCCTTTTCGTAGGCCTCACGCTCTGCCTGGCGGCGTTTACGTTCGATCAGTGCGCACTCAGGACACTGAGACTCACACACGACCTGCCCGCCCAAAACGGTCTGAATACCGTTATACGGTCCGTGAATTGCGCAGTTCAAAACGGCGCCCCTGCGGATCGGCAGAGGGACTGCGCCCTGCGAGGATTCGATGATGGCTGAAAATGTCTGCATTGTTGCTTACCCCCAATTGGCCGTACCGTCCGGATTCATCGATCCCTGGTAGTAGGCCTCGTCAAAAACTTCAGGTTGTTGGTGTGCGGTTGATCCCGCGGGTTTGGCGTTTCGGGTTTCCTTTTGGCGACGAACCCAGCCTTGCCAAGATTGATTCCACCCTTTGTCAGAACGAAGCTCACCAGCCCCTCGTCCTTGCGTGAAGTAGAAGACGAAATCAGCGAACACCGTCTGCGGGTCAAGATCAGGCCGAACCTGTTTTGCGTAGTCCGCCCATTCAGAAGGAAGAAGGTCAAGGTTGAATGCGTGCGTGATTGCCTGCCGCTTTTCTTTCTTCTTTCTTTCTGTCTCTTTATTGGTTATTGGTTCTTGGTTATTGGTTAGCATTGCGTCCGCATTGCGTTCGCTATGCGTTTGCATTCCGTTCGCATCTGCGTCCGCATTGCAAGTGCATCCGTTTTGCATGTCGTTTGCATTTGCGTCTGAGGCTTTCTTTCCCCTTGAGCCCTTATTCCATCGGGCTTGAGCAGACTTCGCGGCCTTCTCGGACTTCTCCGCGGCCTTGGCGATCTCTTCATCGCACCGGCGATGCGCATAAACGTCACCTTCACGATGGAAAAAGCGGTCAAGCACATATTCCAGTGCGGCTTTCTCTTCCGGCGCATATGCTCGGGAGATGCGTTCGCATTCCGAACGCATAAGCGGACGCTCGACTGAGTAGTAGAGCATCAACAAATCTATGTAGACACCCTTTTCGAGTGGCGACAAAAGACGCGTGCTCGAATCCCAGTCACCTACGTGAAACTGAACGTAGTTCATGGCGAGCCTCCCGGCTACTTGCCCGTGCTTTCAATGAGTTCCCAATCGATCTGAGGAAGAATCGCCCGACGGGAAACCTGCCGGCGCGTTGCCTCTTCGAGTTTGCAAGCAAGCGTGACGGACACACGACGTTCCGGGTGGTTGACGATGTTGTAAAAATAGTTGAGTTTGATCCCGCACTTTTTGCAAATGGCCTTTTTCTCGACCGACGCAAGGGAGCGGAAATACTGCGATGCAGAGGGAAGCATGAGAGCTACTCCGTTTTAGTTCAATTATGGGTACTGGAATACTACCCCACACATTCCCCAAAAGTCAACCAATACGGCGCAAAACTTTCCTAGACTTTGTGCGACAATCTAACCCATAATTTGACCTAGCCGGACTAAGAGGAGGACAAATAATGGTTGATGATGAACTGACAGCTCGTCGCCGGGTTAATCTGCGACGTATCGCCGATGAGTTAGGTGGAGCCGCTGCTGTTGCCAGGAAGACTCAAAAGAGCGTCCAACAAATAAGCAGTATGCTCAACGGCACCAAGTCCTTCGGCTCAAAGATCGCTCGTGACATAGAACCTAAACTGGGGCTTCCCCTGCAAAGCCTGGATAAGGAAGCACCAAATTTTGTAGTTGCAGCGGAAACGCCTGAAGCTACGGGGTACGTGCGCATTACAGCGCTTGAGGCGCGGAAAGAGTACAACCTGATGCGCTTTCAGGAATTGAGCAAAATCAGGCTGATGGAGTGCAAAGAAGATTGGCTGTACGAACAAGCTCTTTCCACATCCAAGCCCAGTGCGCTAAAGCTATTCTCTGCGCCATCGGACAACATGGAGCCAGAAATTCTCCAAGGCGGATCAGTCGTCGTTGACATCTCGCAAAACACTTTCACCGCCAACGGCATATACGCCATGACGTATCAGGGTTCGGCATTCATATATCGGATACAGATGAACCCTGACGGATCAGTATATTTTTTGTCGGATAATCCAAAATATGAAAAGATGGTAGTGAAGGACACGTCCAACATCGTGATAGTTGGACGGTGTGTCGGCTGCTGTAACACGCACTCGCTCTAATAAAATTCCATTGTTCATCAAATCTCAAGCCCGCGCACTGCGGGCTTTTTTGTTGCCTTTTTGACTCCTATCAAAAACCGGTCACCTAACCAGAATACCCTGAAGTCATCTTTTATAGTTGACAAGCAGGTTAGCGCTGTGGTTTAATTTCGGGTACGCCGATGAGTAATTCGAACTCATCTAAACAAAACCACCAGGAGGCAACGAAATGACACAGACGACCATTGTTTTGAACCCCAAGCGGACTGAGTACTCGGCTGAGAAAGCAGCCAAGGGGGCAATAACAGCCGCGGAAATGATCGAAATGTTGAAGAAGTTTCCGGCAGATGCCCGAATCGTTGTCGCCGATTTTGAGGAGTACATGTACGGCGCTGTGACCCCGAAAGACTTTCACCTGAATGACGGCGACGAGGAGTAACGCCATGACGCTCGAATACGCACTCCGTCAGGGACAGCTCGCCGAAATCGCGCATCAACGATTCACGTCCCAGTTCACCGTGGCCGCGGCAATTGCCGCCGTGTCCGCACTCATCGTCTTTCTTCAGTGGGTGTTCGCATGAAGCACGAATGGATTGAAAACGTGCTGGCAGCCGCGGCACTCATCCTCACGATGCTCGTGCTGCTATCTCTGCCAGGCTACTAGAAACGAGATGGTGAGCGCCCTGCCTTACCGGAGAAAGAAATGATTGATCTCAGCAACCACAACGAAGATTTGATCCGAGACGCCAACACCTGGAAGCCGCTCAACGTCAACCCGCTTGAACGCGTGATGGTGTTTGAGGGCGGCAGCCAAAGCTACTTCGTCTACACCGAGCTGCATACCGTCTCAGTGATGGACACCAGCCGCAGAGAAGTATCGAACTCCTACGCCTTAACAGAAGACGAGTTCTCCCGCCTGATGGACGAACTCAACCTCGACTAGGGCCCCATGACCAACTACCACAACGCAATCAACGAAGACAGCCGCGAAGCGGCATAGGTAAAAAAATGACAAGACTCATCCCCATCACCGGACTCGCCCGCGAAGAGTGGCTGCAGCAGCGCACCAATGGCATCGGCGGTTCTGACGTGGCTGCAGCTCTGGGGCTTTCCCCGTGGCGCACCCCGGTCGAACTGTGGCAGGACAAGCGCGGCGAAGGTGAACCGCAGCCGGCCACGGATTCGATGCACTTCGGCACCATCTTGGAAGATATCGTCGCCAAGGAATTCCAGGAACGCACCGGCATGAAGGTTCAGCGCGTGGGCTACACGTTCGTAGACGGTGAAGGCGACTGGATGCGGGCCAACATCGACCGCGCCGTCGTCATGCCGGAGATTCAGAAAAACGTGCGGCCGGCGAAGGATCCGAAGGAAGGCGAACCGCTCATCACGACGGACGCCATCCTGGAATGCAAGACCGCATCCGCCTACGCGTCCGGACTCTGGGGCGAATCCCAAGAAGACGAGATCAAAGCCGGGAAAGTCGTCACCGAACACGAGATTCCGCTTTACTACGAAACGCAGGTTCAGTGGTATATGCGACTCACCGGGGTTCACGTCTGCTACGTAGCCGTCCTCATCGGAGGAAACGACTTCCGTATGTACAAGGTCGACCGAAACGAAGACGCCATCAACGCCATCGTTTCCACGCTGCGGGCGTTTTGGTTCGACAACGTCCTCGGCGGCAAGGCACCGGCACCGAAAGACCTGGACGACATCCGGCACCTGTACCGCCGGGAAGTCGGCCCCATGGTCGAAGCCACTCCGGAAGCCGCCATTGCTATCGGCGAATACCGCCAGCTAAAGGACAAGGCCACCAGCATCAAAGATCAGATGGAGGCCGTCGCTACCAAGATTGCAGGCTTCATCGGCGAAAACGAAGGAATCCTCATCGGTGGCGAGAAAGCAGCCACCTTCAAGTCTCAGTCCCGTGCGATGTTCAACGCCAAGCAGCTGAAGGCCGATGACCCTGAATTGTGGGCTCAGTACGCAGGACGTTCTGAGCCGTCCCGAATCCTCCGTGTTTACTAATTGAAAGGAAACAGAAAATGTCCACTACCGACACTCTTCTCGAAAAAGTTAACCCCGACGCGGCTAAGAAGGCCGTCGCCGTCAAGGCCACGAAAGAAGGCTCCCTGCTGGACGTGGTGACCGGCAAAGCGTTTCAGAAGCAAATGGCCTTAGCCCTGCCGAAGTCCCTCACCCCAGAACGCCTGACGCGTATCGTCATGAGCGAATGCCGCAAGACGCCGACGCTTCTCAATTGTTCCCCGACGTCGTTCTACGGGTGCGTGCTGCAGTGCGCTCAACTGGGGCTTGAACCCGGCTCAGCCCTGGGGCACTGCTACCTGCTCCCTTTCGGCAATGGCAAGGCTTCCGACGGCCGCCCGAATGCGCAGCTGATTATCGGTTACCGCGGCATGATCGACCTCGCCCGCCGTTCCGGACAGATCGTTTCGATCTCCGCTCACTGCGTGCACGAGGCCGACGAGTTCCACTACGAATTCGGCCTGCACGAGGACTGCCGGCACGTCCCTGCAGCTATGGCCGACCGAGGCCCCGTGACCCACGTCTACGCCGTGGCCCGTCTTGTCGGCGGCGGCTTCCAGTTTGACGTGATGAGCCGCGCTGAAATCGAAGCCGTGCGCAACCAGTCGAAAGCCGGCAAGAACGGCCCGTGGGCCACCCACTGGGACGAAATGGCGAAAAAGACTGTGATCCGCCGGTTGTTCAAGCTCCTCCCCGTCAGCATCGAAGCGCAGCGCGCCGTAGAAGTTGACGAGAAGGCTGACCGCGGCGAAGCCGTCACCGCGTCCGACGTGATCGACGGGATCGCTACCGAGAAGGGCATAGGCATCGAGATTCTTCCGGAAGAGGAAGAACCCGCTCCCGTCGCAGAACCTGCCTAACAACTGAAGAGGCGGGGTACAACTTGTACCCCACCTGAGGAGTAAAGATGCAGACCGTTTGGTACACAGTTAAAGAAGTCGCTGAGATGTTCCGAGTCTGCGAACAGACCGTGCGCAATTGGATCAAAGGAATCTTTTACGACAAGGGTAAAGCCCGCGCGTACAAAAGCGACATTCGCCTGAAGGCGACCAAGTTTGGGAAAGGCTTTCGCATTGCAGCACCTGACCTTGAGCGATTCCGGAGAGATCTCGGATGTTGACAAACGCACAGGAATCCGCGCATAATGCCCGTGCCTCGTCTACCAAGAGGCACCGGATTGGCGTCCGGAAATCAACGGCCCAAGAAGCCGCCTTTCCTATCGATTGCGCGGATTTTTTGTGCGTAGCAGTCTTCCTTGACGGGCAGACTGTATGGGGCATGCTTGCATGCGCCGGTTCCGTTGATCCGGTACGCCAACCCGTACAGTCTGCCCACCCCGATTGGCGTCGGAGTGCGCAGGTTTTAAAACCTATCAACGGAGGACACGCTATGCAAGCGTTCCAAAATGCTGCTCAACCGCAGCTGTCAACATTCAGTCTCCCGTTCGCCATCACGGCGCTCATCAAACACCAGCTGACCTCCGACGAAGCCAGGGACTACGCGATTATGTCGTGTTCCGAAGCCAAGAACATCCTCATCGCCGCAGCCGACTCGGCCGAAAGCGATAGCCAGATGCTTTCCACCGCGGGGCTTCTCAGCGTCATCAAATCCGCCGCATCGATACTCGAATGCGCCGAACTCCTCGTTAATGAGACGGAGAAATGAAAATGACACAAGAACTGATCCCCCTCACCGTTGCCACCATCGGCACCGAAGAACAAAAAACCGTGAACGCCAGAGACCTTCACGCGTTCCTTGAAGTCGGCAAAGACTTTTCCACCTGGATTAAAGACAAGATCGAAAAGTATGATTTCAAAGAAGGAAAAGACTATGTGAAGTTTTCCCCAAATTCGGGGAAAACCTCTAACGGCGGGCGTCCGCGGGTCGAATACTTCCTCGCCGTCGGTATGGCGAAAGAAATCTCCATGCTGGAGAACAACGAAAAAGGTAACCAGGCGCGCAAGTATTTTCTCGCGTGTGAGGAAGAACTTAAAGCGCTCAAACTCGCGGTACCTGACTACACCAATCTTCCGAAAATTCAGATTCTCAAAATGGCGATTGAGTCCGAAGAACAAAGGCTTGCCGCCGAACAGAAAAACGAGGAGCTGACCAAGCGGCTTCAGTTGGCGGCACCGAAGGAAAAAGCCTATGACGAAATGATGGACACCCAAGGACTCTACACTGGGACTTACGTCGGCTGCAACCTTCTCAAGGTAGGAAGCAAATTTTTCTTCGGATGGTGCAAAAACCACGGTCTGATCTACCGCTCTAAGAACCGTTGGGCATCAAAGTGGCCCGCCCGTAAGAACGGCTGGATTATGGACATTCTCAATAAGGGCAACAACAAACAAACAGGCGACCTGTACGAGCGCGACCAAATCTATTTCACGACGAAAGGTGTGCTGCATATCCACGCGGAAATGCTGAAGGAGAAAATTGAAGGGCTTCCCGAGAGCATTCCCAGCGAACAACTCAACCTCAATTTTGAAGGAGCAAAAGCATGAAAATTACCGTCGTCCTCAATCCCGATCATCTGACGAGCATTAAGAACGCCGTCTTCGGAACCATCTATCCGATGGACTACATCCCCGAACTCTCTGAAGGCGGCTGGAACTGTTCTCAAGAAATCATGGTAGCGTGCGCCATGGTGAGCCCTGACGGCGTTGCTAACTTGTTTTGGGAGCGGGATGTTCATTGGCGTCGCGATAGTGACGGAAAGGTTTATCTCGATTTCGCGTGCGTTGACGACCCCGAGTTCGATGCTCAGACTATCAAGGACTTTGCCGTGGGCTGGATGCCTCTTCCGCCGTGCCCGGTTGCCAAGGTTGAAAAACCTTACTCACTCGTGCCAACGTTAGAAGAAGTAGCCGCGGCACAAGGACGCCACCTCAATTTGAAGGAACTTGAAGTCTAACCATCTTCGCAGCGTCACGAAAATGGTCCCCGCCATCCGAGAGGGTGGAGGGGATTTTCTAATATTTGAATTTGTAAGACGGGCGAGAATATGGCTTATAAGAATATCCTCGATATCCGCGAGATGTTCCATATCCGTAATCAGGAGATTTTGTACCACGTTTCCCCGTGTACGGGTTAATATTTCCACGAGTAGACCAATTATCGTTCCGTGTGTAATTTGGATTCGTTCGAAAATGTGGAGCAACATAAGTCCCATTCTTCCGAACATATCCGCCAACGTGTACGCTTGCAAACACAGAACCAGCGAAGAACGCTACACCAATTACCAATAATACCTTTTTAAACATTTACGCATCCTTTAAAAATTCTTTTTTATTCTGTAATTTAAAATAAATCTCGTAAATCTTTTTTCAAAGAAATCTTCCGTGTTCATCCTATCAGCGAGCATTTGGCATTCTTCACTAGAAAACTTTTCAGAAGCACACAGCGTCCTGATTGTTCTTTCAACAAACAAACTGCACTGTCTGCCCGCTTCCTGAGCAATCGTCGTTGCATCCGAAATCCCATCATCAATCGACCGAATGGTTCGTTGAACGCAGCGATCCATTTCAGCAAGCCGCTTCTTTGCTTCCTTCCGCGCCTCCTCTTGTTCGGCATCTTCCGCTGCCTTTGCAGCCGCCATCTGCAACGCCAATGAAGTATTTAATTTCGGATCATTTGGAATCTGTCGTCCAACTTCGCTCACAACCTCTGAGATCGCGTTCTCGCTCACCTCTTTGAGGAATTCGCCATAGTCGCTGATTGTTGACGCCGCCAAAGCACCGAGCAGGAAACCATTTACAGCCGTCTTTCGATTTAATGCCGCAGAAGGAGAAGCGTCGCCACTGGACGTACTCGAAAGACGAGTTAAGAATTGTCCGCTTCTATCGTAAAAGTCACACTGCAAGAAAGACCGGTAAGTTTCTGCATTCTGATTTATTGAAACGCCTGCTGACGCACGAGAAAATAATCCACACTCCGAGCATTCAGACTCGTTTTTAATTACCACAACGTTTCGAAAATGCTGTAAAAATTCCGACTGAACCGCGTAGATGAAATTATTTACATCGAGTCGATAATCCACCGACTGACCATATTTAACATCTTTAGTTTTAATCGGGATAAGGCCAACTACAGAATCTTCTTTATATTGATTAACACTCGAATTTCCAACATAAAAATCCCGACTGATTTCCCCTGTCCACGAGCACCCCGACAAAAGTGCCGCGGCCGCCAAGGCGATTGCAAGATACTTCATTTAGATTCTCCGTCTGTTTTTGCTTTGCTAAAGCAAAAATCCGCCCACGCCTGCATCAGCTCACGCCGCCGGCGCAGGTACTTATTCCGGTTGTAAGCGCCGTTGTATTTCTTGTCGATCTTGTGGTGCAGCGCCTGTTCCACCACCAGCGAATCAAAACGCTGATCGTTGTCGTATTCGTCCGACAGTGCCCAGGTGCAGAACGTACCTCGCGCCGTGCCATGCTGAGTGGGAATAATCGGATCATCTTTTTTGCCGCGCTCTTTTGTCTGGGCTTTGTCGATCCATATCGGCAACCCTGCAGCTTTTCGGGCTTTATTCGCATTCTTAATTAGTGCCGAGAATATTGGCTGACAGTAATGATTGCCCTTGTCACCCACAAATACCCAACCTTCTTTTTTTATACCAACGCTTTTTAAAATATCAATTGCCTGATCTGATAACGGAACAATAAGAGCGCCGTTAGATTTTATTTTTAGATCGATGCGCTTAACCCACCATACTTTCTCGTTAAGATCAATGTCTTCCCATTTAGCAAGCCGCGCCGTCTTTGAACGGGTAGCGGTCAAAATTGAGAATAAAAAGAGTTTTGCACTATCGTTCGGATTCTCGGTTAATTCCTTGATAAAGTCAGGCAAGTCCTCTGCGTTTACCGCACCATAATTTTCAGTCTCAATATCGTTCTTTCCCAAGAGGTGCTTTAATGGGCCGTTCTTATCGGCCGGGTTAATCCATCGATCGGTCTCTTCGGCATAAATCCAATCGAAGGTATCTTTGATTGAGCGAAGGCATCGGTTAAAGACAATGGGCTTATCGAGTAGGTTTTTCTGAAGCTGTACCATATCCTTCGGGACAATCTGATCGATCTTCATATCACCCAACACAGGGAACACGTGGTTTTTCCAGTTAGACGTAAAGTCCCGATCAGTACCAGTGCCCTCCGTCCAGTCCCCAACTTCGAGTTTATGTGCTCTATATAAAAGAGCGGCTTCTTTGAACGTCGGAATCTTGGACGCCTTCTCCTGCTGCTTCGCCTCCTCTTTGGCCGCGGCCTTCTCCTCAAGATGCTTCAAGAAATCGTCTGCGGAGAGTGCCCGTAGTTTTGAGGCTTCCCGCCGGGCAGTGGCTAAATCCATTGTCGCACCGCCCATGCCGAGTTCAATGCGCTTGCCGGCAATCTGTCGCCGGAAGACCCATGAGCGATACTCACCGCGGACACGGTAATAAAGGCCGACTACCGACCCGTCGTTATGGAGACCATCAGGAAGAGAAGCGAGTTTTGCTTGTGTGAGACGCGCCATAAAGTAGACCTCCTGGGAGGTGGTGGTAAGAAGTTCTGCCACCAGTTTTTCCACCAGCCTTACTTTACAACGAAATGAACTACCTTACACTACCTTAAAGTGACGAGTAGAAATTGACGAGGCCTTGCGCCTGATTTTGAACGAAAAACTTATACTACCTTGCACCACCTTAAACTACCTGCGCACAATAAGAATGCGTTTTTAGCAGACGCACAAAAACCGGCTGGCAAAATCCGGGCTCTCCCTTTGGCCTGGACGCCGCCCGCCGTTCACAGAATTTCCCGCAGGAAGCCCGGGGCTTGAGCCCCAGGAGGAATGCGGGCTTTCGAAATTTTTTAATCTTGGCCCAAACGCAGCCAAACCA
>ENA-UOJC01000312-UOJC01000312.1-human-gut-metagenome-genome-assembly--contig:-C104-NODE-312-length-88441-cov-17.845213_pt1 | contig 88441 bp, 72 predicted proteins | sample MGYA00242339_ERZ723886 | MGnify/ENA metagenome assembly ERZ723886 | reverse complement strand
GAAAGCAAAAAGCCTATCGTGAGCGAAAAGCCATTGAAAAGGCTCAAAAAAGCAAAAGAAATGCACATTAATTTATATGATTTGGCAAAAAGGCAAATAAATAATGATATTTCCAGTAAGCCTATTATATAGGATTATGTGCCGTGATATTATATAAAATATGTTAAAAGGTATCAGAATCCCCCTATACAATTTCGCGAAAAAACGTGGGTGATGGGGCATCGGTCTTTAAGATGAATAGTCACAGAGATAATACTCACCCTGGGGGTGAAGGAGGAATGCAATATATGGCAGAAATATTAGAAAAAGTAAGTGGAAATAAAGCCATGCAAATATTAGGATTATCCCGCCACACTTTTGAAAAGCTTGTAGCAAAAAAATCTATAATAGCACACGAAGAAGGTAAAAAGAAATATTACTATATTCCTGAATTAAAACAGTTTATGAACACTGAAGAATACGAAATAATTTTTAAGGGTGTTGTAGATAAACGTAATTCATTAAATGACTTAACTGGAAAGGAATGGCTTCCTGAAACAAAAAGCTATTTATATCAAAAAGGATTAGGAGCCGATAGTCCTGAAGCACAAATTGAAAAACAACATCCAGCCCCATATTCTTTTCAAGATATTGGACATCTAATTAGATTTTTTACCAAAAAAGGAATGCATGTATTGGAGCCATTTGGAGGAGTTGGTTCTACTGCAAAAGCATGTGAGATAAATAACCGAATTTGTACTTCTATCGAACTTTCAAAACAATGGCACAATCTATCAATACAACGATTAGAAACTGAAGTTGGGGCTGGTACAAGTAAGCATCACAATTTTATAAATGGGGACTCTTGTGAAGAATTATTGAAATTAGCAACAGATAGCTACGATTTCATGATAACATCACCTCCTTATTGGGGTATTCTGAATAAACAAGATCAGAAAGTAAGGAAAAATCGAGTTGCCAATAACCTAGAAACAAAATATTCTGATAGCGATAAAGATTTAGGAAATGTTAAAAGCTATGACAAATTCCTAGAAATACTCGTAAATAAAGTGTTTTTAGAATGTGCCCGCATTATAAAAGACAAAAAATATATGGCTATTGTCGTTTCAGACTTTAGGGATGGTTCAGATTTTATTAGTTTTCATTCTGATTTAATATATAAACTTAATAAAGCGAATATTCCAGGTGGCGGAATTTTGAAGCTTCAAGGAACGAAAATATTAATACAAAATCATAAAAGTCTATTGCCATATGGTTATCCTTTTGCTTATGTAGAAAATATACATCATCAATATATACTGATATTTAGAAAGGAAAAATAAATGGATAACATCTACGGAATAATAAATGGAGATTGCGACACAATCATGGATGACTTGATTGCCCATAATATTAAATATGATCTCATCCTTACAGATCCTCCATATAACATAAAAAAGGATTTCGGAAATAATTCTGATTGCTTGACCATCAAAGAATTTCAAGAAGTCACAAAGCATCGTGTTGAAAAAATAAAAAAATTACTTACTCCAACGGGAAGTATAATATGGTTTGGCATACATGATTATATTTGCTACGTCCAAATTGCAATGTATGATGCTGGATTGTTTTATAGACGAATGAATATATGGCATTATGAAAATGGTTTTTCTAGATCAAAAAAAGAACCAGCCACGCATTATGAACCATTCTTATGGTTTTCAAATAGTAATAATAAATGGACGTATAATGTAGATGCTGTTAGAGTTCCATATAAAAGCAAAGAACGATTGAAGAATGCTGTTAATTATAAAAATGCAAAAGGTGAAAAGAAAGTATGGATACCAAATCCAAATGGATCTATGAGGGGAGATATCTGGGATTTTCCTACTCTTGCAGGCAAGCGATTCGAAAATGAAAGGACAGAACATCCTACTCAAAAACCAGAATCTCTCATAACAGAGTTAATAAAGGCATTCTGTCCAATGAATTCTAATGTATATAATGGAAAAATTTTAGACCCATTTCACGGATCAGGTACACTGGGAGTTTGTTGTGAAAAATTAAATCAACAAGGGCATCATATAGAATGGACCGGAATAGAATTAGAAAAGAAATGGTGTGAAGTCGCTCAGCAAAGGATAACTGCTATTAACGAAGGAGGCACAAATGAGTAAAAATTACATAAAACTCCAAAACCAAGGCAATATATATCAAAATCTTATGCTTCTTAATGAAATGAATGAATCTATAGGTTATGCTGACGAAAATGGCTATTTTTCCAAAAGAGCCGTCGCTGAAATTGCCATTAATTCTGCTGTTGTTACTAGTGCTGGAAAAATGGGCGATGACATTATAGCATTGGTAAATGATACTATTTCTGATGAAACAAATAATTCGGTATTACAAAATGCCAAAGGTCGAATGCAAATATTAAGGATTCTTGGTTTAATTGCCTCTGATTATGATGCTGAACAATATGCCATAACGGATTTAGGTCATAAAGTTCTTTCACAGGTATTTCCTACAACGCCCGGGGCATTGCCTGATTATAGGTTACTTAGAGAATCTTTTATGGGGATATCTTCTACATCAGAAGTTTATGACTATAACTGTGATATAGGTTTTAATTGTTACTTAGGTTATGGAATATGCTATGCTCTTGCTTGTCTTGATTATAAAATAAGTGTTCAAGATATGCCTTGCATTACAACATATGAAATTACAGAAATTGATGATTTTGTTAATACTGTTTTGCATTACAGAAACCTTAATCAATCTATACCAAATGCACACGATCATTTTCCCAAAACGCAACAAGGAACACCTCTTGCACAAGCGGCTAATATTACAAGAACTATAAATCAAATTTTGAGAATATGTGGTATTTTAGAAAGAAAAAATGTGCGTGAAAACGGAATCAATTATTATGTTTGTACAACTTCTGGTAAAACATATGTAGATGAAATCAAAAAGAATTTTAATAAGAAAAAATTCTGGACTCCCCAAGTCTTTAGGAAAGAAAATTTAATATTACAGAAAAAATATTGTAATCTTGGTTATAATAACATGTTGGATAGAGGGGGATATGATGTTCCTACAAATGCAAAAGATACAAAAACTGTATTTTCTCCTTATCAACTTATACCAGAAACTAATGTTAATTGGTTACTCGAGAAAGACTTGAGAAAACCACCTGTAGCACGTGAAACACAAGTACAGATCTTAAATGGACAAATTTCAACAAATGCTCTCCGCTTAAAGCCAAATTACCGGAGTCAAGGAGAATATGATGAATTTATTAAAAACAATTCAAGCAAGACAACTATAATTGCGGAAATTATTGAAGCTAAAAATAATGGTAAACCAAAGGATGAATTAATCGAAGAATTGTTATTACGACATAAAAACAGTGACAAAGAGCTATTCTATCCTTTTGTACATTCATTACTAGGAGCATTAGGACTAGAATGCAAAGGTGAGGTAGGAAGATATGATGCGTACATTGAGTATGGCACTCACATAATTCCTGCTGAAATTAAATCTTTTACAGAAACTTCTACATATAACATGAAAGGAGCAAGACAAGCGCTTGAAAATAAAATATGTTCTTACAGAGATGAGTCCGATCTAGAATACGCTTCTTTGCTTATAGGCTATTCTCATCCAAGTAGCACTAGTGAGATTCAAGATTTTATAGATTCATCTTTCGAAGAGTGGAATATAAAAATAATAGTCTTTGACTTGAAAACAATTATTGAAATGTGTGTAAGAACAATCTGGGATAAACAAATAATTGATTTCGAGAATTTATTCAAAAACTATGGAATTGCGGAGGCATAAAAATGAGAATAAGAATAAAAGACACGAATATATGTGATGGTTGCACAAAAAAGAATTGTTCTAACAATGATGTAATAGAAAAAAATGCTTTCGCTAAATTCAGATCTGAAAGATATACCTGCCCTGTTAAATTATTTCAGTATGGTCCTACTGATAAACAAATGGATGAAGGATATATTGACATATCATTTGGAGTGGATTCAATAGGTTGTATGTATTGTTGTTTGTGCGCTATTCAATGCAATAAAGATAATATAGAAATTATAGACTATTCATTTAAGCAAAATGATGATTTTCTGAAAGCGCTATCTTTGTGTGAAAAGCAAAGTGGAGGATGTTGCAATATTTTAGCATTATCATATTTGGATTTACTATTTGATTTTGCAGCTAATACCAATATTAACAAAGCAATGTCCTTTGATGGATTTATGTGTGATAAAAACGATAATTGGTTTTTTGTAGAAGTTGATGCAAATGATGATTCTCTTGAGAGTTGCCGCAGATTACTGGGGGATATTGTATCTCAAAATCATAATTCAGATAGAAAAATTGATGCAGGTTTAATGGTACTTAACAATCTACCCAAAGAAGGCTCTCGGGATGTTTACACATTTATAGAAAAAATCAAACAATTTCCTAATACGAAACATTTAAAAATATATGCAACAACATTCACTCTACTTAGACACTTTGCAATTAATGTAAAAAAGAACAAATATACAGTGGATGACTTGTTATTTAACATGAGTACCGAACAACCAAATAAATATGTAGACAAACTTATGAAACTTGGACTTCTTAATGAAAATACAAAAGATAATTTATTTTAAAAAACTCTCTTGATGTTTACATTAAAATACGCACTAAATTATATAGAGATAAAAAACCACAATCTCGGTAGTCTCCTACCAACGATTGTGGCTTTTATCATTCATATTCAACCTCTAAGTAGTCCATTACTACTAAGGATTTCTCCCAACACTTTTGCCTTTATCCCCATTCAGCCCATGAGCCTTAGTAGTCGAAACCGTAGTATTTCCAAGGCTTTCCGCCATATTCTGCCCCGTGTTGCCCCAGTCTGCGAAGGTATGCATTATCATAAAACTGGAGTGCCGTGGCATACGAAAAGTACTTTTATCATAGTTTTGTTTCTCCTTGTTTTGCCCCGGAATGCCCTACCTCGACTATCGTCTCGGTCGCGGCAGTCGTAAAATGCCCGATTATGCAAGCATATTGGGACACTTCGCTCGTTGCTTCGCGTATTTTGCAAGGGATTCCGGGGTTCGTGTGATTTGCTCTGAAATTACAGATTGTGGTAAATCAGAGCAAAATTAAGCAAATTGTTACTACCTGTTAGTAGTAAAATTGGTAGTAAAATGGGGTTGGTTTACTACTAAGAATTTTTAATAATTTGGTTTCTCTGATTTTCCAAAAAGCACATAATTGCTTGACCATCAACTCCACTATTATACATGTTCCAATATTTTGCCAACATATCGTAAGCCAACATTGCTTCTGCGTACAATGATTTAGCGATTTCAATCATGTTCAAAACATTTTCGTTTTCATTCTCAAAATTACTCAAACCTAAATATTCATCCACTTTTAATAACCCTATACGAAAATGGACATACTCTTCCTTCATTTTGCTATAAGAGTATTTCCGACGCTCGTCAATATTACTTGCAAAATCTGAATCAATCTCATAGACATTTTCATAAAATGCCGAAGATTTCCTAATCTTCCTATCCGCAGGTATTCTTGATACCATTTTTGAATAATCATAAGAAAGCATAAAGTTTACATCTTCAGATATTTCAGTAAAAATATTATCCTTGGTTTGTGCAACTTGCAAGCATTCCCAATTCAGTTGGTCATTGCTTCCAACGAGGAACCATACCCTTTTTTGCTCAATTGTAAGTTTGTTAATTTTAAATAGTACACATTGGTAATCATCATTCGAATCAAATTCCAAGATAATTTCAAAATAACCTTTCAATTCATCATATGTTTTTTTACTCACTCTTGAGTATCTACTATAAACCATCATTTTCACCGCCACTATTTTATACTGTCAATAACTCTATCTTATTCAAAAATGCTTCAGTACGACTAATACAATCAAGAGCATCCGCCTGCTTAAATACATATAAGGAATAATCGCATTTCATTCGTTCATTAAGTACAAATGTAAAATCAGTAGCATCATCTGCAGACAATACTCCATTGCTCACTAAATCATTCATGGCGCATTCTAATGATTTGTGTGTTTCTGTTTCCTTTAATTCATTTTCTTTCCACTGTGCTAACAAACCTCTAAATTCTAATAAACTCTTGAGTGCATCCATCATAGCGTAATAACATCGATTTGCACAATCGACATATAGTCCACTTTTCTCAAGTGTTTTTGCTGCCTCAAGAGTATTTTTTGCCTTGTCACGAAGCATAACAAAATTTACAGCTGGTTTAATAAGGCTCTGTTCAAGCGGAGCATCACCCGCAGAAATATTTGTATGAAACACCCCCGCACTAACAATTAATTGATTTTTTAGCATCATCTTATCATCCAAATCAATATCTGGATTGTCTAAAACTGCTCTAAGAATATCTACAAGGTCTTTTTTGCTCATTCCCCGTAAATTATGAAAACTGTCATATAATGGAACATATTCTATTTGCGTTTTATCCTCAAGACTCGTCCAAATACCGAATATAAGTGATACACGCTTATAATATTCGTCTTCAAAATATCTTTCAAAACTTGAATATTGACTCTTTCTGTCTCCACAATAATACCCAACAAGCGTATACATATAAGCCACTCTTAAGGCATTGCTCAGTCTTTGCTCTGCTTCATCTGAAGAAAATTTCCATGCACCCAAATAAATTTTTAGTTCCTCTTTATTCATTGCATTAGCATTTTTTCTCTCAAAAGAATTTGCAAATTCAAAAAGACTTATCACTGTCATAGCTGATTCTCGCAAGATATCTAATATAATCCCTTCCCACGCTTCAGCCCGGAGTGTTTCCTTTGCATCTTCAATTATATTTACTCTACGCTTTCCATTTTCAGTTGTTTCCATACAAAGTCCAAATGATGCAAGAATATCTCCATTCAAATTGACCGATGTCCAATTTCTTGTAGTTGGTGTCATAATTAAAGATATCAAATCATAATACTCTGCATCTGTGAACTTAACACCATATGCATACTTTTCGAGCAATTCCATTTCTTTAGTATTCTTTTCATTAGCCGCACTTTGTAAATATATGAGGTATGCATCCCTCGGTAAATTAAGTGCTATTTCTGGCTCAAAATCCTGTTGTATTTTAAACCCATCTTTAGTTGCATCCTCTTTTTTTCCGAGATAAATCGACATTGCACTAGGATATATTGCAGCATTTATTTCTATCATTTTCTTATCCGCCATGCCCGAGCCTCCAACACACATTTTTCAGAATATATTATATCTCCAAAGTTGACTTTTTTCCACTGAAAAAACGCCCCAACCTAAGCCGGAGTGTCATCTCTTTTCCATATTAAACTACCTTAAACATCTTCTGCGACATCGGTTTTTCTTTCTTCTGTTCAACCTCTGCCTGTGCCTTCCTAAATTCTTCCATCCGCTTTAATTCTTCCTCGGCATCATCGAATCCGATATGTGTGTACACATTCATTGTGACCGATATATCCGAATACCCCATGAGGTACTGTAATGTCTTTGGATTCATTCCCGATTTTGCCATATTCGAGCAATAGTCATGTCGGCATACATGAGGCGTAATGTTTGGCATCTGCCCCCGGTAGATGTCATTGTATCTGCCTACCATATGATTGAATCGGTGCTGCCAGTGCATTGCCACAAGTGGCATTCCATTATCATCATAGAATAGAAATCCGCTATATCCGTCTATGGATTTCTCCACTTTCGGTGCATTTCTATCCTCGATGATTGCCTGAAACATCTGTGCCACATCCTCTGTAATCGGCAATACTCTTGTTCCTGCATCCGTTTTTGTGGTTTCTATGATATATTGCATATCCGATGTTCTCTGCAACTGGTGGTCAATATTTACAGTTCTGTTCTCAAGATCAATGTCTTTCAGCGTCAGTCCACAAAATTCCGATATTCGCATTCCCGTATGAAAGAGTATGTACACTACTTCATAGTATTTGCAGTACACCACATCGTCATGCACAAACTTTAGGAACTTTCTCATCTGCTCTTTTGTGACTGCCTCTCTTGTGACTGCGTCATTTACCAATACTCCGGCAAGCTGAAATCCAAATGGATTCTTTACCAGAATGTCATCATCCACCGCCATCTGAAAATCTGGTCGCAACACTCCCCGAATGGTATGAATGGAACTGTAGCTTTTCCCATCCTCTTGCTGCAATTTGATAAGGAACAGCTTTGCATCGGATGTTTTCACACTTCGTATCGTCTTTTTGCCAAATGCTTCCTTTGCAAGTAATCTCTGTACTGTAACATATCCCTGTTTTGTGCTTTGCCTTACTCCTGTCTTTGTTTTCAAATATCGGTCTACCAGTTCACAGACAGTCATCTGTCCGTCTACGATATTTACAAGCAAATCCAAATCTGTGTTTACCTGTTTTTCCAGTTCCCTAAGCGACAGACATGGCTTTTTGCCCTTTGGAAGTTTGTCCGTAGGCTCCAGTTTCCAACTGTATACAAAGTGTGGTTTTCCATCAATATGATATTTATATTGATATTTTCCGTCTGCTCTTATGCTTTCTCCCGGTCTTAATACTCTGCGTTTGGAGTCCCGCCTTGTCTGTCCTCTTCCTGCCTTTGCCATTATACCCGCCTCCTTAGTTCTGGATGGTTACGCAGATACCTTTCAAAGGCTACACGAAGAATCAGCTTGCGTTCTCCGTAGTATGCCAGAAAATCTTCTCCATCCGTATTATTCAATAAATCATAAAATTTTCTCCGGCTCAAAACAAAATATTCAATTGCCTCAGAAGGATTTAAAATATCCTTTTCTGCTAAACTTGGTCTTGCCATAAAAGTACTTCCTTTCTGCCAAAAGTGGCTGTTTTCAAGGGTTTTCGAGGTCATCCTATGACCGCTCTTATGCCCTGTAATAGCAACTACTTTCGGCAGATAAAAGGAACTATATTTCTGAAGAATTAAGGATAAATTCTTCGAACTTCGGGCGGATGATCAGGAATCGGTTTCCACAGTACACCGCTACTGTTCCAAGGTTATCCTCTGCAATTCTTCTCAGTTTCTTTATACCAATATTAAAATAAGCTGCTGCCTCCTTGATGGTGAGCATATACTTCTCACTAACAGGCACAGCATCATCCTTTTTAGTTTCAACTAAATGCATTATGCCCACCTCCCAGCCGAAGCAGATTACTCTCCTCCGGCTAATATAGATTTATGTGTTATGAAAGCTTGAGAACCTTAATCACCTCAGAACGAAGAAGTCTTGCATCAAAATATTCACAAACTAAATATCCTGTCTGCTGAGAAAGAGCAAACTTCTCAGCAAGTGTTCTAACCAAAATGCCACTACGATTTACAATCCAGTAATAGCTGAAATTACCAAACGCAATCGGCTTATTTCCATTATTCACATTTGGCATGAACTCTGAAATAAATACTGACTTTCCGAAGATAGTATCAGCATTGTGGTTCCAGATATAATTACCATCTGCATCCTTAAGCTTACGAAGAACAAGTGCCGTCTCGTCATTCATTACCCATTTTTTGCATTTATTAATAGCATCGATTGTTTCACAAAAAAAGTCTTACCACTTCCCCATCTACCGTCAATAGCAATAGAAGAAACTTCCTCTTGGGCTAATATTAAATCATAAAACGCACTAAATCTTTGTTTCGTTTCAATATATCTTTATTCAAGGTATGTATCAAATTTTCTTCCGTAGGAATCAATTCAAAACTATTCATGTCCATTCGCTCCTTTGTATTGTTCTTCCCATTTATGTGTAATATAAGATTGCACCTGCTGTTCTATTGTTAATATTTGTTTTGGATACTGATACGTAAAATACCCCATAAGTAAAAAAGTCCCACCGGGTTGCGCATAAAAATCAGAGGCGTGGTGGGTTCTGTTAATATTAACTGTACAGCATTCAATGTTACTGTCAAGATTTCTTTTGTAAAAAAATCAGCAGCCTTTTTATTTCTTGAAGTTGTGTTATCATTCATCAATTCCTAATTTTCAAAACATGTCTCTTGTCATTCCATACATCTTGTCTACCGATCCGATCTTCCAGAAGTAGCATATCCGCATTCACAAGAACTGTCGCACGATATTGTGCCGCAGTATTTTCACTTTTAATATGCAATTCTAAAATAATCCAGGTATGCTTTATATCTATCTTGTGCTGTCAGGCAAGTATCAGTCAGATACCCTTTTTCATTGTCCCATTCTTTCAATCCTCGATAATAAAACATTTTCAAATTATCCTCGATAATAAATGGAACAATATTGTATTTCAGGCATTCCTTGAACATAATCAAACGTCCCACACGACCATTTCCATCCTGAAATGGATGGATACGTTCAAACTTCACATGAAAATCCAGAATATCGTCAAAGGTCTTTTCTTCCTTGTTATTGTACTCTGACAGCAATTTCTTCATCCTGTCTGCAACTTCTTCCGGAAGTGCGGTTTCCATACCGCCGACTTCATTTGGCATTTTCTTGTAATCACCGACAGCAAACCAATCCTTTCTGGAATCACTGGTTCCATTTTTCAGAATCAGATGCAGCTCCTTAATAAACTTTTCCGTCAATGCCAATTTTGCATGATCAATAATAATATCAATACACCGGAAATGATTTGCTGTTTCAACCACATCATCTACATTAAGCACTTCTTTTTCTATACCAATGGTATTCGTCTCGAAGATATATCGGGTCTGATCGTGGGTCAACCGACTGCCTTCCATATGGTTTGAATTATATGTTAAATCAATCTGTGTCTTATGATAAATGCCTCCAGCATATTTATTCGCCTTCTCATCCTGCAAAACATCCAGTAAGGTCGTTTGTTTTTCTTTCTTCTTGTTAGTACGCTCCGGCTTTTCTGCATTTTCCGGAATATTCCATGTCTTTCCGGTAAGAAATGCTCCCGGCACACGACCATGGGCACAATAATTTCTTACACTACGTTCAGATACATCCCATTTTTTTGCCATTTCAGCAACTGAAAGATATCGCATCTGCCGCTCTCCTCCTTTCACACGATAAAAAGCATATTCTGTGAGCCTTTTATTATCATGATTTCAAAAATCACGTTTACTATGGTTAGTATACCACATTATCGGCAATAAATCCATGTTTTCGTACTCATTTTCCTGTTGTTTTTGCCGACGCAGAAAACTCTAAAAAATACCAACCATCGAATTTGACGGTTGGTACTTATATTTTAGTTTTGGTCATCTGGATAAGTATTCAGACAAAATCCTGTTATGAATCCACCCCTTACCCCAATTCATATTTACAAAAAATCAACCACCTACCTCACCCCAAAATAGCAGGTATTTTTCCCTTTTCCTTCTTTCCTCAATTCTCCTGATGCAACCAATTTTCGCAGTGCACCTTCAATAGAACTGTCACTGAGTGTAGGGCATAGCTCCCGTATATCCTGCTTATTGAAACGTCCAATTTTATTATGACTTGCTCTCCGTACCATTTCAAGTGCAGGTAGTTTTATTTCAACCAACGCCATTCTGTCTTCAAAATCTTTATAGGCAGCAAGGATGGTTCCAGGTAAATATTTGATAAATGGCACTACATCTTCTGTTCCATCATGCCAGCCCGGCTGAGCCGCAGCAAGAGCCTCATAGTACAGGTCTTTATTCTTGGCAATCTTTGCTTCCAATGAGACATACTTTCCAACATAGAATCCACTCCGATACAGCAGTAATGTAGTGAGCAGACGGCTCATTCTTCCATTTCCGTCATTGAAAGGATGAATGCATAGAAAATCATGTATAAAAACAGAAATGGCAATAAGTGGCTCCAATTCCATATTTCCTATGACACGATTGTATTCCTCACAGATTCTGTCGAGTGCCTCCTGTGTTTCAAATGGAGCAAGTGGTGTAAACAGCACTTCAACATGTCCATCTGGATAAGTAGCACTAATATAATTCTGTACATTCTTTGTTTGCCCTGCAAGCGGATTGTTCATATGGCTATATAACATCTTGTGCAGTTGCAAAATGTAATTTTTTGTAATAGGAATCGCATCAAAGCTATCATGAATAACATTCAGCACATCACGATAACCCGCAATTTCCTGCTCATCCCGGTTCTTAGGTGTTGTCTTTTCTTCAACAAGCTGACGAATTCTGGTACTCGTCGTAACAATGCCTTCAATAGCATTAGATGCCTCGGTACTTTGTATTTTTGCAATCTCTACAAGTTTATCAAGTTCCTCTGGACGCTGCTTCAAATACATCTCCTGTTTTCCAGCTTCTTTATAAATAGCAGCAATTAACCCTAAAATCTCTGAATCCCATTTCTGATATTTAATTGCAGAATAATTGAAGTTTCGCATTCCCTTACTTCTCCTTTCTTTTCCTTAAATAATAGTGTTAATTAAGGGAATAGTCAACAAATTAAGCGAATTATCTCATAGTATTCTATCCCAATTAAAGAAATATTATTTTTACCTATCTAATCCTTATTCCTCTCCATCTCTCTCTGAATCCAGGTCATGATCACATCCACAAGATACTCCTGCTGTATCTGGCTCAATTTCCTGCCCGGCTGTATCTTATGCCATTTTCGGATGCACTCCCTGCAGCAGGTTGCAGTTGCATGCTGTGCGATAAATACCGGATGCCCTTTCATCGGCGTCTGTTTTCCATCGTTTGGAATAACCGCCGGAGCTTCCCGCTTTGCAATGAAATCCTGCGCATGCTGCCTTATAGTATCCAGTCCTTTTTCATTTATGTAATCAATGTCCTTCTGCTTTAAATGAAAGCTGCTTCGGAACTTGGAATTACCAAGTCTCTCAAATAGCTGCTTATACCATTCCTCTTTTGTCATTAAAATTCTCCAAACTTCTTATGGCATCCTAACACTTCCTGTTAGAATGCCATCTATAAACATAAATACTATATTATTTTTCCCCATGCTCCTTCACGACCAGTCTGCCTCTTCCGCTTTCCTTCGCCTCGTATAATGCATTATCTGCTTCCTCATATAACCGGTTAAAGGTTGCTTCTGACTTAGCGATGACTGCGCCCATAGAGATGCCGGTACCTCCCTCTGCAGATTTTACTGTCAGATTTACTTTGTCAAATATCTGCTGGGCATGTTCTTTGATCGCCTTCTCCGGCACACTCTTATTGAAGAACATCATTACCGCAAATTCGTCCCCACCCATACGACTGGCAAAATCTTCATTTCGTAAGGACGCAAGCAATGTCTGGGCGACTAAGATCAGATATTTATCACCATTATGATGACCATAGGTATCATTATATTGCTTAAATTTATCAACATCTATCATGATCATCATTGCATTAAAATCACCTGATAACAGCTTCATCTCCATATCATTCCGAAAAGCCGCATGATTCAAAAGGCCCGTCAGGGAATCTGTACGATATGTATTCTCCCAATTCCGCAATCTGACTTCTGCCTTATTCTGCTCTGCATCTGTCAGGATCTTCATGGAATAAGTACTCGATACATCTGAAATAATAATCTCTGCACGATCCTGTTTAACTGCCGAATCGTAAAAGACACGTCCATAGCAAAAGACATAAATATCCTTTCCATCCTTTCGATGGAGTCTGTGTTCCTGCAATACATATGTACTCTTAGCCAGATTGGCATTTGTCCGGCACAAATATTCTGTCCGATCAGCTTCAGGGATCAGATCCATCTGATTCATGGAATTTTTTTCTACATCCTCACCGGAATAACCTGTCAGCTTCTCGAAATTATCATCCACAGACAAAATATTCCATGAACCATCCAGCAAATATCTGCTGCATTGCACTGTATGTACACAGAATGCTTCCTGAAGTGTACTGTTATCCTCCGGTTTTGCCACTTGTTTGTGTTGAGGTTTTTCCTTCTCCTGCCTGAACTTATGAACTCCCTTTACGGTATCAGAATAATTCTCTGATATCATTTGAATAAACTCGGAAACAATAAACGGATCAAATTGTGTTCCGGCGCATTTTTTTTATTCTTCAAGTGCATCGGATACAGGCATTCCATTTCTATATGGACGGTCACTTACCATCGCATCAAATGCATCAACAACAGCAATTACACGTGACAGTACCGGTATACTCTCCCTGCTCAGTCCGTCCGGATAGCCCTTTCCATCCCATCTTTCATGATGATGTCTGATTTCCTCTGCGATCTGCTTCAATTCTACATTACTGTTTGCAATATCGTAGCCCTTTTCAACATGTGAACGCATGATCTTCCATTCTTCATCGGTAAGTTTTCCCGGTTTGTTCAATATCTCCATCGGAACACCGATCTTTCCGATATCATGAAGCAGACAGAGAAGGGACAAGCGGCTTTGCTGTATATCGGATAACTCTATACGTTTACCAAGCTCTGCACCCATAATCTGTGTACGGCGAACGTGATGCTCCGTATCACTATCACATTCCTCAAGTGCCCGTATCAGAGATGCCAGCATATCCGAATGAATGGATTTGCTGTCTACTAATTTCTTTGTACGCATAGCTTTAGTTGTATTTCGAATGCTTTCAACTATACTGTGTGTCTCATCTTCTACTACACTGACTGCGTACTGAATACTTCCGTCGAACTTCTCCTTAAGTTTTCCGGCACATACTGCCATCTCATCTTCACTGCTTCGGCTACACAATGCTATAAGATGTGCCTCGGTTCCTCTGACATAATATGCCCTTTCAGGAAAACAGGTTCTCATATTTTCCGACAACAACCGGATCTTCTGATCCCCTGCTTTTTTCCCAAGTGTGCTGTTGATAACAGACAAACTGTTAATATCACATACAGCAATTCCTACCGGGAACGTAAAATGATCATTTTTTCCCAATGCAAGCTGTTTGAAATTTTCCCATTTCTGAAATCCTGTAAGCATATCCGTCTCAAGTGCGATATCTGTAAATACAAACATCTGACCAATCTTATGGCCCTTTTTATTTTCAAGCTTCTTTACATCGCATCGCAATGTCTTTTCTTCCGTTTCCAACTTAACATAGCATTGCAGGGAAAAGCTGTCGTCATCTGATTCCGGATCAAACGACAATCCATATACATCCAGAAAACTCTGAAGATCTTTACATCCGGTCAACAGTTTTTCTCCCAGGAAAAAATCAGCTCTTTCATTATGCAGAATCAGGTGCTCGTCATCATCAAACAAAACGATGCCCTGCCCTATATTTTCAAATATACTTGTCTTCAATTTATTCAACATCCCATGTGTGGAATAATCAAAGCAACTCCAATAAATAATAAATGATACTACACTGTATCCTCCGATCGAATAGTCCAGTAAATTCACTACAGATTCGCCCGGTAAAAATAAAAAGATCGCATTTGACCCTACAATAATAAGAATTCCTATGATAACACTTAAATACTGCCAACGATATTCATGCGGAATCTTGCAAATCTTCCGAATCAATAAACCTACCACCAATAACACCATTACATACGAAAATATCAGATGGAGCTCATACAAGGGCTTCATCTGATAGCTATACTTTGCAATCAGCGTATCCCGTGGTTTATATTCAATTGCAATTTCCATAAATGGATTAACTGCAAACACGATCAATTCATATATACAATATAAAAAGCAGAATGTTACCATCCATTTCCCATATTCGGAAAACTTTCCTTTTGTGAAATAAACCGTGAAAATTAGAAGAGAGACAAGCATAAAATCTATACTTATAAAATATATACTCGACATAGCCGCCATGCACATATAGGAATCACTTATGATACTGATCAGATAACTAATATCTACAATAGCCGCACCCACACAGGCAAACCCCAGAAATCTACCTGTTGTTTTATTCTTTTTAAAAGATTTTACCGCTAATAATATATCTGTAGCAGCAATAATAATTGATATGACTATATATGCATTGATCACAACTGTCTCATTCATAGTAAACCTCCAATATTCAGACAAAATCTGAGTTTATTTTACTATTTTTGAGGCAGTATGGCAACACCTATGCGTATCACAAGCGCCGGCAATTTACCAAATCCGTTAAATTCAACTCTTATCGTTTATTCAGTATCAGAATCTTGTTTGAAAAATTCCTTACAGCCGGAATCTTTCCAAGCACCTTATATACAGGAACAAATTCCTTCATTCCTTCTACCAGACTGATATCTTTTTCGCTCCGGAAAGAAGGTGTCACACTCTGAAATGCTTTTCCGCTTTTCACACCCCAGATGAATTTCGCCTGGCTTCCCTCTATGGACTTCTCTTTCAAATGCTTCACAACAAATGGTGCCATTACCTCAACCAGAACCTTTGCCTGTGTAAATGTCTGATCAATAATCTCAAACATCTTACGCACATCCTGCTCCGTTAAATACATCGTAAGCCCTTCTATGACCACCAAAACCGGTTCTCCATGATACTCGATATCCAACGTATAAGATGGATCTGTTGCAGACTTAGCGATCTGATAAACAGGGTCATTCTCCTCAAGGAAACGACTTCGGATATCCATGGTCTCTGGAAGATCAATATTGTACCAACGTTGATATTTTCCCTTCATCCGGTAACACCGGGTATCCAGTCCACAGGCAATATTTACAACAATGGCATCCGGATGCTTGGTCAGATAATCATTTACCAGACGATCCAACACGATCGTTCTTGCAATTACACCGCTGCTCATCAACTTATCGGATTCTGCCTTTGAAAAATCATAATCCAACCGGGATACGATCTCGATCGCTTTCTTATCATAGATATGGTGATTCTTTTTTTCGGATTCTGCCGCTCTTGCAAATAAAGTCTGCAGCATCGTCTCCGGTACTCCCTGTACTCCTACCTTTGTTTTAGCCTGTTCTCCTGTTGTTCCTGTCTGCATTACTTTCCCTTCACTCATAAATTATTCTCCTTTTCTGTATTTACATAACAAATGTTATTTTTTGTTATGTTGTAAAAAAAGAACCCCACAGCTACATGCTGTGAGGCGCTCTTAGATTCTGTATTAATTTATCTGTTCCACCCATCGAGTAGATCCCGATCTTCTCAACCAGATACAAACTATCTTCCATGCTGTAATTTCCTTTAATAATCTCCAGACATCCATCCAAACGGATCTTGGCCAGTATCTTTACAAGCTTCTCATCCGGCTCACATTCCATCCGGCTCTTATAAAATGTATATATCGACTGCTCCATCAGTTGTTCTACCTTGGAACGATACATTTCATAACAGCTTCCTTGCGCCTTCTCCAGAATGACCACCGCTTCTTTTCGGTGTTCCAGAATAAATCGCATCATCTGAACATCTAACTGCGTACCAATCTCCGGCTCTGCAAGCTCTAACTCCATATATCTGACAAGCAATTCTTCATACTGCACAACCAGTGGTTCAAAAATCTCCCGGAACAACGCTTCTTTATTCTTAAAATAAAAATACATTGCACCGGTTGTAACTCCTGCCCGGCTGCAGATCATTCGAAGACTTGCTTTATTATAGCCATGTATGAAGAATTCGTCTAATGCTGTCTGTTTGATTTTCTCTATTGTGTTTTCCTGATCATTCATCATAACACATGTTATGTTAGACGTTTCTAACCAAAATGTCAAGTATTATTTTCCGGTCACGCTCTTTACCTTATAATTTCTGACACCCGAAGCCTTCTTCTCTTTTATTTTTCTATCACCTGACATATATTCCTGCAAAATCTGTGTCTTCTATCCCACGTGATCTTACAGGAACAACAGTAATACAATATACATTTATTTTACTTACATAATCTTTCCATCTGTTGAAATTGTAACCACATTCCACGGAAGGAATTTGCCGCTGTTCTGAAGAGCATTTTTTACAGCCATCTCAATACCACCACAACACGGGACCTCCATTCTCACAACCGTAACGCTCCGGATATTATTATTCCGGATGATCTCTGTCAGCTTTGCAGAATAATCTATCATGTCAAGCTTCGGACAGCCAACCAAAGTGATATGTTCCTTAATAAAATCCCGATGGAAATTTGCATATGCATACGCTGTACAATCCGCCGCAACAAGCAGCTTTGCTCCATCAAACCAAGGGGCTGTCACCGGAACAAGCTTGATCTGTACCGGCCACTGACGCAACTCTGATTCCTGCTGTCCCATCATCGATGCTAGCTGCTGTACAAGCTCAGGTGATACTTCACCATTTTGCACAGTCTTACTCCCAGCTTCAACAGTTCTTGTCTTTTTGTCATACCGATCTCTGTTAAATGTCTTCATAGCCGTACCCGGACAACCACATGGTAGTGGTTCTCCTGACAGACTGCCTGCTTCATCTACTATCTTCTCAGTTTTTGCCGCCAGTACCGCTGCCTCATCATAGTCCGCTGCTTCACGTTCAACAAATGTAATGGCTCCGGTAGGACAGGTAGGAATACAGTCTCCCAGTCCGTCACAATAATCATCACGAAGCAGCTTTGCCTTTCCATTCACCATCCCGATTGCGCCCTCATGGCATGCCGATGCACATGCCCCACAGCCGTTACACTTTTCTTCATTAATTTCTATAATCCTGCGAATCATCGTTTTTCCTCCTGAATACCTGATACCTGATCATTCTATGATATTTGCTGTTATATCTGTCGCTTCTTTGATCGACATTATACATCACAGCTTACTTTCATCACTTAACTGTCAATCAGGTTCTTGATTTTATGTGCTTATTCTAATATACTTATTTCAAAATGTATGTTGGATTTCCAACAAAACAATATTTAAGGAAATGGAAATTTTATGAACAAACACGATCTTACATCCTATATTGATACCCTGTCAGCCTGCCGCCTGTTTACCGGCATCGATGAACAGGATCTGCCGGCTATGCTTACATGTCTGGACGGAAACCATATTCATGTAAAAAAAGGGAATCCCATATTCGTAGAGGGCGATCCGGCACGCTTTATCGGAATCATTCTTACCGGAACAGCGCAGGTGATCCGTGAAGATTATTATGGGCACCGAAGCGTCATGACAGATCTACAACCCGGTGATCTGTTTGCAGAAGCCTTCTCCTGCGCAGGTCTTTCTACTGTACCGATCAGCGTCTTTGCCATGACTGACAGTGATATTCTGCTTCTGGACTGCCACCACCTTCTGACCTCCTGTTCGAATTCCTGTGATTTTCACAACACCCTGATTCGGAATCTGCTACACGAAATTGCCCGGAAAAACCTTGCGTTAAACCAAAAAATACGCTATATGTCAGAGAAAACAACACGTGATAAATTAATGGCATACCTCTCCGACCAGGCAAAACAGAATCATTCGGATACCTTCACTATTCCTTTCAATCGTCAGGCACTCGCAGACTATCTCGATGTAGAACGCTCCGCCATGTCCGCTGAAATCAGCAAACTAAAAAAAGACGGAATCATTGACACTCAAAAGTCAACCTTCCGCCTACTCTAAAAACATGCTTGCAAAGAGCATACCTTACTATATAAGTTTATGGCATAAAAATGGAAGATGAATTATTATTATGCAGCAAGCCTTTCCGAGCGCCGGTACTTAAGTTACGTCTTTCGTAACTTTACGTACCGCTGCGCCGAGGAATAGAGCGAAAGCGTCTTGCGAAATAATAAGTAATTTCATCTTCCATTTTTATTCACAGCCTAATTTTCAAGAATGCTCTTTGCAAGCTTCTGCTGCTCCTCTGTTGGAGGATCGATTCCCTCTAATTTATAAGGGATTCCAAGTCTCTCCCACTCCTGAATACCCAGCTTATGATATGGAAGTACCTCTACCTTATCCACTGTTTTAAGAGTATCTATAAATTCTTTTGTCTTCTTCAGATCATCCTCATCTGTCGTAATTCCCGGAACAAGTACATGTCTGATCCACATATGCTTGCCCTGATTGGACAGATACTGTGCAAGCTCCAGAATATTCTGATTTGAGAATCCTGTTAATTCACGATGCTTATCATCATGGATCTGTTTGATATCAAGTAGAAAAAGATCTGTAAGGCTCATCAGTTCATTGAACTTTGAGAAGAACGGTTCTTCTCTGGTAAATGGATTTCCGGCCGTATCGATCGTAGTATGGATACCCTGCGCCTTTGCCAGCTTGAAAAATTCGATCAGGAAATCCATCTGAAGTAATGCTTCACCACCGCTTACAGTGATACCACCCTGACCTTTCCAGTATGGCTTATAACGAAGTGCCTGCTTTAACAGATCTTCCGGAGTTCTGGCCTCGATCTTAACACCTTTATCTTTGAGCAGTTTTGTATTCTCTTCAATTTTTTTCTCAAGTGCTTCTCTTTCATCATCGCTGACATCGTCAGCATACAGTCTGCTGTAATCTGTTACAAGATTCCATGTCTCAGGGTTATGACAATATTTGCATCTCATCTTGCATCCCTGTAAAAATACAACAAATCGAATTCCCGGACCATCGACTGCTCCAAAGCTTTCTGTTGAATGAATATATCCTAAAATCTGTTTCTTTTCCAGCATGTTCCACCTCTAAGTTCTTTCTATTATTTTACACAAATACACATTAAACAACCACGACTATGCATCTGTTTCCACCACTCACAGCTTCATAGCCTCTTTCTATTTTCTCTCTGATACACAATTTTCATACATGATATAATGAACGCAAAATTATTTGCTCGCAAGGATGCTGATTTTGCGAAATGCATAGAATGTGCGAAGCACATGATATACAGATAAAAATCCGTCCGCCTTATGCTGTAAAAAAGTCCCGGAGATAGACTCCCCGGGACTCCAATCTTTTACTTATCTGTTAAAACATTCAGACTGTGTAAGATTTACAGTGAGTCATGGAATGTTCTGTTGATAACGTCGAGCTGCTGCTCACGTGTAAGTGAGATAAACTTAACAGCATATCCTGATACACGGATTGTGAAGTTAGCGTACTCTGGCTTATCCGGATTCTCCATTGCATCAAGGAGCTTATCCTTACCGAATACGTTTACATTTAAGTGGTGAGCACCCTGATCGAAGTATCCGTCCATAGCGCTTACAAGCTTCTCAGCTCTTTCTTCCTCGTCATGTCCGAGTGCTGATGGGTTCATTGTCTGAGTATTTGAGATACCATCTAATGACCACTCATAAGGAATCTTAGCTACTGAGTTCAGTGAAGCAAGAAGTCCTGATGTCTCTGCACCGTAACTTGGGTTAGCACCTGGTGCGAATGGTGTCCAAGCACGTCTTCCATCCGGAAGGTTACCTGTGTACTTACCATATACTACGTTTGATGTAATTGTCAGGATAGATGTTGTAGGCTCTGAATTACGATATGTGTGTCTCTTCTTGATGTCTGTAAGGAACTCATGAAGAAGCCATACACCGATGTTATCAGCTCTGTCATCATCATTACCATATTTAGGGAATTCTCCCTCGATCTCAAAGTCTTCTGCAAGACCTGTTTCTGCGTTACGAATAACCTTAACCTTAGCATACTTGATAGCTGACAGTGAGTCGATTACGTGTGAGAATCCGGCAATACCTGTTGCAAATGTACGACGTACATCTGTATCGATAAGTGCCATCTCTGCTGACTCATAGTAATACTTATCATGCATGTACTGAATCAGGTTCAGGATATTTACATAAAGTCCTGCTAACCAATCAAGCATCTTCTTGTACTTAGCAAGAACTTCATCATAGTCAAGATACTCTGCAGTAATTGGAGCATACTCAGGACCAACCTGCATTGGCTTGCCTGTCTTCTTGTCTAAGAACTTCTCATCTTTACCACCGTTGATAGCGTAAAGGAGACACTTAGCAAGGTTTGCACGAGCTCCGAAGAACTGCATCTCTTTACCTGTCTGTGTAGCTGATACACAGCAGCAGATTGAATAGTCATCACCCCAGATAGGCTTCATAACATCATCATTCTCGTACTGGATTGAGCTTGTTCTTACTGAGATCTTAGCAGCATACTTCTTGAATGTATCCTGAAGAGCTGAAGAATAAAGAACTGTAAGGTTTGGTTCTGGAGCCGGTCCCATGTTCTCAAGAGTATGAAGGAATCTGTAGTCGTTCTTTGTAACCATTGAACGTCCGTCAACACCGATACCACCAACTTCAAGTGTAGCCCATACAGGGTCACCTGAGAACAGTTCGTTGTATGACTTAATTCTTGCGAACTTAACCATACGAAGTTTCATTGTGAAATGATCGATAAGCTCCTGAGCCTCAGCCTCTGTAAGCTTTCCGGCCTTAATATCTCTCTCAATATAAATATCAAGGAATGTTGATACACGTCCTACTGACATAGCAGCACCATTCTGAGTCTTGATAGCTGAAAGGTATCCGAAGTATAACCACTGAACAGCTTCCTTAGCGTTTGAAGCAGGCTTAGAAATATCATAACCATATGACTGAGCCATAACCTTCATCTCCTGCAGACGTCTGATCTGCTCTGCAAGCTCTTCTCTCTGACGGATAACATCATCAAACATATTACCATCGCCACAGTTTGCCTTGTCTTCCTCTTTCCAAGCGATCAGCTGATCGATACCGTAAAGAGCAACTCTTCTGTAGTCACCTACGATACGTCCACGTCCATAAGTATCAGGAAGACCTGTTACGATATGTGTATGACGTGCAGCTTTCATCTCTGGTGTATAGGCATCAAATACTGCCTGGTTATGTGTCTTGTGATACTCTGTAAAGATCTTATGGAAGTTCTCGTTTGGCTTGTAACCATACATCTCAAGAGCTTCCTCAGCCATCTTAATACCACCATAAGGCATGAATGCTCTCTTAAGTGGTTCATCTGTCTGAAGACCAACAACCTGCTCAAGGTCCTTTGTCTCAGGATCAATATATCCAGGGCCGTATGCTGTGATGCTTGATACAACATCAGCATCCTCCTTTAATACACCGCCGTTATCTCTTTCTGCTTTCTGAAGAGCCTGAAGCTTGTCCCAGAGCTTGTTAGTAGCATCTGTTGGTCCGGCAAGGAAGCTCTCGTCTCCGTCGTACATTGTGTAGTTGTTCTGGATGAAGTCTCTGACATTACATTCTTCTTTCCAGAGTCTACCTGTGAATGAATCCCATTCCTGGTTCTGTAACATAATAATTTTTCTCCTTTCAATTTTATATTATGTGAATATATAATACACTCTAATGGTATTATACAGAATCTTTTTTTATAATTCAACAATCCTTATCATTTTTATTGTATTTCTTTTCGTACATTCGCATAATTTTTACAAATTTTTTTAATCTCTGAAAAAAAGTGGAATTGCGATACGTGGAACGCCATGACAGATTTGTATAAATCCGGCAAAATCCGTAACACCATATCGAATCGTTGGAAATGCCAACGTGTTTGATTTCACCTTATCGCATGCCGATATGGAACGAATCAACCGGTTGGATAACTTTGGCGGCTCCGGTCTGCACCCGGATAAGGTAGATTTTTAGGCGACTGCCAATATCATATATCATCCAAACAGCCATTTGTATTTTACGACACTGTATAAAGGAATGAACGGTTGCCGCACACCACTGAAGCACTTCAGAAAGTGTGGTCACCCCGGAAACAAATCATCCACATATTCTGCCAGAATCTGTGTCTCTTCTCCTGCTCCATACTGAAATAATATTTTCTGATTCTCGTCCGGTACGTATGCCTTTCCGTCTACCAGTGGAATCGATACCAAAAAAGCCGATTCATCCAGTGCCAACCGCAGCTTGGTCGCCGGCTTTATATCTATCGTTCCTGCCATTTTATCCCTTACTTTCTTCTTTATATATCGTTCATTCTGAACAGACGAATCTATACTTTATCTCCCATCCTGATTTTTGTTGATTTTTAAGTATATGTGACAAATATTTAACATATTGTAAACAGAAAATCCAGTATTTTATATCAGGAATGCGTTAATTACGGCAAATAACTGCATACGTGAAAAAAGTTGCCGGAATCCATCATATATCTCCCTTTTCACCTGCATTATATCAGGCAAAACCGGTTAATAAATGACCAATTCCGACAGCTTTTTGTCTCAGCTATTGTTTCTTATAATATCCCATATAATAGTATACTGCTTATGATTCTCTGTTGTTCTTCTCTGCATCTGCAGATATCTTATCGCTATCCGATTCTTTTTTAATAAATGTCTCATTAATGAAAAAGAATCCTCCGAGACCGATTGCAACAACGCCAAAAACAATAGCAAATATATCCATACCCATTTTATTATTCTCCTTTTCTTCTTACATATTCGGTTTTCAAATGTAAGAAGTCAGGAGTTTCTTGCCGTCCTTTTTATGTATATACTCAAGCCTTCGATACCATTGAGATGCATGCACCAGTATGCCAATCTTCACCCACCATTTTCTGGTATCACAAATGAACCCGGATAAGGTAAACAGAAATGGTAAAACCAGGATCCACAGATCAACTGTTTTCTCTGATTGAAATGATTTCAGGCTCTGCGTTTCAAACACTGTACGAAGAACGCTTCCTGTCGGAAGTATTCCTATTTCATTAATTGATGTCGTCCGGACTTCACGAAGCACAGATTTATTCTGTTCAAGCCCCCGCTCCATTCTGGAACTTTCTATATCACCTATGCCAAAAACGGTGGCAGCTAATATCAATATGATACAATATATCACATATATTTGTTTCTTCTGTTGTTGAAGCATAGTTGCCACCTCACTTTCTGTAGATTTCTTTCTGCATATCCTATACTTACTGCATGCCACATAATCAACACACTTGAGAACGAATAATTCTGCGTTCATTATCTCATAAATATAACAAAATGAATATTCTTTATTTTATTCTTATCTATTTCTTAATTTCTTCGCGGAGCTGTGTTCCAAGTTTCTGAATATCTTCTTCCAGATCACCCTCCAGCTCATGCACATCTTTTTCAAGACGATCCTTAAACATCAGAAGGAAACTGATAAGAAGCAATCCGCTGGATACCCAGATAGCATGGAAGCCCAGATGTACCGACAAAACACCTCCGATTCCGGCTCCGACCGCAAAGAACAGGATCACACCGAAATAATATAGTGACATTTCTAACTGCTCCGGCTTCTTTTCTCTTAAATATACAGATAAGGCTGCTGTACCACTTCTGAGATTTCCGATACACATCGTACTCGCATAAGAATGTCCGTTGACTTTTCGGAATGTCTGAACCTGCATTGCACAGGAAAAAGATACTAATACCGTTGCCAGCATGTTCCATCCTTCTGTTAAAAATCCAACAAAAAACAAAATTAAAATCTCCATCAACAAAATGGATTGTCTCCAATGAAGCTTCTTTGCGTATTTGAACCGTCCCTGTACCTGTTCTGCAAAGAACACCCCAAATGCAAATGCAAACAACGGATACAGATATCGAAGTCCTGCCTGCCATTCACCCATCATAAAATGCTGACTCATCAGCACTACATTTCCTGTCTGCGCATTCGAAAACACTTCATCTCTTGTAAAATATGTATAGGCATCCTGAAATCCACCGGATAACGCCAGAAACACACTGGTAATAAACGCTTCCGACATCTGCCGTTCCGCCTGTCTGTTCTGCCCAACTTTCATCTCAATCAACTCTCCGTTCTTCTTCAAATAATATCAGACACAATATAGTTAGCAAGAACGATATGCCCTGCTTCAAAGAAAAACCGGATGTGAAACCCACACCCGGTTCTTCTTTGTCCGAAGTATATCCTGACGTTATAATGTCTCAGGTGTATCTCACGAACATATATTGTATTCTGATCATTCAGATATTATTTCTGAGGACCTGCTGCAACTAATGCCTTACCAGCTTCGTTGCTCTCGTACTTAGCAAAGTTCTTGATGAATCTGTCAGCAAGATCTAATGCCTTTGTCTCCCATGCAGAAGCATCTGCATATGTGTCACGAGGATCAAGGATTGCCGGATCAACACCCGGAAGCTCTGTAGGTACTTCAAAGTTGAAGTAAGGGATCTTCTTTGTAGGAGCTGAAAGGATAGCACCGCTAAGGATAGCATCGATGATACCTCTTGTATCCTTGATTGAGATACGCTTGCCTGTTCCGTTCCATCCTGTATTTACAAGATAAGCCTTAGCTCCGCTCTTCTCCATCTTCTTAACAAGCTCTTCAGCATACTTTGTAGGATGTAACTCAAGGAATGCCTGTCCGAAACATGCTGAGAATGTAGGTGTCGGCTCTGTGATTCCACGCTCTGTACCGGCAAGCTTAGCTGTGAAGCCTGACAGGAAGTAGTACTGTGTCTGCTCTGGTGTCAAAATAGATACTGGAGGAAGTACTCCGAATGCATCTGCTGAAAGGAAGATAACATTCTTTGCTGCAGGAGCTGATGAAATAGGACGAACGATGTTCTTAATATGATCGATTGGATAAGATACACGAGTATTCTCTGTAACGCTCTTATCTGTGAAGTCGATCTTACCATTTGCATCTACTGTTACGTTCTCAAGAAGAGCATCTCTTCTGATCGCATTATAGATATCTGGCTCTGAATCCTTATCAAGGTCGATAACCTTTGCGTAGCAGCCACCTTCGAAGTTGAATACGCCGTTGTCATCCCAGCCGTGCTCATCATCACCGATCAGGAGACGCTTAGGATCTGTTGAAAGTGTTGTCTTACCTGTTCCTGAAAGACCGAAGAAGATAGCTGTGTTCTCACCGTTCATATCTGTGTTTGCTGAACAGTGCATAGCTGCCATTCCCTTAAGTGGAAGGTAGTAGTTCATCATTGAGAACATACCCTTCTTCATCTCTCCGCCGTACCATGTATTGATGATAACCTGCTCATGGCTTGTGATGTTGAATGCTACACATGTCTCTGAGTTAAGACCAAGTTCTTTATAGTTTTCTACTTTAGCCTTTGATGCGTTGTAAACAACGAAATCCGGCTCGAAGTTCTCAAGTTCTTCAGCAGTTGGCTTGATGAACATATTTGTTACGAAATGTGCCTGCCAAGCTACTTCTACGATAAAACGAATAGCCATACGAGTATCAGCGTTTGCTCCACAGAAAGCATCAACTACAAATAATTTCTTATTTGAAAGTTCCTTCTTTGCAATATCCTTAACGGATGCCCATGTCTCTTCTGTCATTGGATGATTATCGTTCTTGTAACCATCTGTTGTCCACCATACAGTGCCCTTTGAATTCTCATCAACAACAATATACTTATCTTTAGGTGAACGTCCTGTATAAATACCTGTCATTACATTAACAGCGCCAAGCTCTGTTTCCTGTCCTTTTTCATATCCTTCAAGAGTAGATTTAGTCTCTTCTTCGAAAAGTGTTTCATATGAAGGGTTGTAAACGATCTCTGTAGTTCCAGTAATGCCATACTTGCTTAAATCAATATTTTTCATTGTACACAAATCCTCTTTTCTTTCTAAGTATTATTCTATGGAGGTTAGTTTGTACTACCAACTTCCACAGTCAATTTGTATTATAGCCATCCCTAATCAAAAAGTAAAGAAAATCTTTACCGGATATGACTTTTTTACATTTTTTTTATAATCATCACGCCTGTATTTTATAATTTATATTTGTTTTAGAAACACAGACAGATTGCATAGACAAGTGCCGCCATGATCCATGCAACAACACACTGTCCGACCACAACTACCAGTGCCCATTTGCTTCCAAGTTCCCGTTTTACGGAAGAAACGGCTGCTACACATGGAGTATACAGCAGACAGAATATCAACAATGACAGAGCGGATGCCGGTGTCAGGATCTTATGGATAACATCCATGCTTCCGGTCAGCACAGACAATGTTGATACTACACTCTCCTTGGCCATAAATCCGGATATCAGTGCCGTCGATATCCGCCAGTCTCCGAAACCAAGCGGTGCAAATACCGGTGCGATCAATCCTGCGACAACTGCAAGGATACTGTTCTGTGAATCTGCCGTCAGGTTAAAGTGCAGATCAAAGCTCTGTAAGAACCAGATCACGATCGTTGCCACAAAGATAACCGTAAATGCCCGCTGTAAGAAATCCTTTGCCTTTTCCCATAATAACTGCAATACATTTTTCAATGCCGGCATTCTGTAGTTTGGAAGCTCCATAACAAACGGAACTGCCTCACCCTTGAATAATGTCTTTCTGATAATAAGCGCCACAAGGATTCCTATCAGTATTCCCACAACATACAACCCGACCATAACAAGTGCTTTATACTTTGGGAAAAACGCTGTTGCAAAGAATGCATAGATCGGAAGCTTTGCAGAACAGCTCATAAACGGGGTCAACAGGATCGTCATCTTACGATCACGCTCCGACGGAAGGGTACGGCTCGCCATAATGCCGGGAACCGTACAGCCGAAGCCAACCAGCATCGGCACAATACTTCTTCCGGATAACCCAATCTTTCTGAGTGGTTTGTCCATGACGAAAGCAACACGAGCCATATATCCACTGTCTTCCAATAACGAAAGAAATAAGAACAGCACCACTATGATCGGAAGAAAACTCAGCACACTTCCAACTCCCTTAAAGATACCATCGATCACAAGTGAATGAAGCACTGGGTTCACCGACCATGCAGTCAGAAGCTGATCCATCTGCGCTGTCAGATAATCAATCCCTTTCTCCAGCAGATTCTGAAGTACCGCTCCGATCACATTAAAGGTCAGAAAGAAGACCGCTCCCATGATCAAAATAAAGGTCGGTATCGCGGTATACTTTCCCGTAAGAACCGCATCGATCCTCCGGCTTCTGATACGTTCCTTACTCTCTGCCGGTTTGACAACCGTTTGTCTGCAGATCCGCTGTATAAAATCGAACCGCATGTCTGCAATTGCTGCTGCACGATCAATTCCACGTTCTTCTTCCATCTGGCTTACAATGTGTTCTATCATCTCTGTCTCATTCTGTTCAAGATGCAGAGATTTTTCCATCTCTGCATCCCCTTCTGCCACCTTCGCCGCAGCAAAACGAACCGGGATTCCCGCATTCTCTGCATGGTCTTCGATCAGATGCATGATTCCATGCAGGCACCGGTGCACCGAACCACCATGATCTTCCGGATCACAGAAATCCTGTCTGCCCGGTCTCTCCTGATATCTGGCGACATGAACTGCATGTTCGATCAATTCATCTACACCCTGATTCTTGATCGCAGAGATTGGAATAACCGGAATTCCAAGCATACTTTCCAGCTGGTTAATACGGATTGATCCTCCGTTCTCACGAACTTCATCCATCATATTCAGTGCCAGCACCATCGGTATATCAAGCTCCATCAGTTGCATCGTCAGATAGAGATTTCTCTCAATATTGGTTGCATCCACGATATTGATTATGCCCTTTGGTTTTTCATCGAATACAAACTGTCTGGTTACAATTTCTTCGCTGCTGTACGGTGAGAGAGAATATACACCCGGAAGGTCGGTTACTCTTGTGTCCGGATATCCTTTGATCATTCCCTCTTTCCGATCAACCGTTACTCCGGGGAAATTACCTACATGCTGATTCGAGCCTGTCAACTGGTTAAATAATGTCGTCTTGCCACAGTTCTGATTACCAACCAGAGCAAAGGTCAGGATCTCATCCTTCGGCAGCGGATGTTCATCTGCTTTCACATGATATTTTCCGCCTTCGCCAAGTCCCGGATGCTCTACTAAAGTTTTATCCTTTTTGTTATCTTTCCTATGTTCGTCTTCATCTGATTTTTTATCTGATACCTCGATCTGCTCAGCATCCGCCAGTCGGAGCGTCAGTTCATAATCATGAATACGAATTTCAAGAGGATCGCCCATTGGTGCATATTTGATCAGTTTAACCTCAATACCGGGTATCACGCCCATGTCAAGGAAATGCTGTCTCAGTGCTCCATCACCGCCAACTGTACAGATGGTTGCGGACTGTCCCTCTTTCAAATCTTTGATCGTCATTTGTATCGCCTCTTAACTCTTTATAATAAATATTTATCAATTGCTTCTGCACATCCATCATGGTCACAGTCATTGACAACAACCGCAGCAACTGCTTTTACATGTTCATTTGCATTTCCGACCGCAATCGCTAATCCTGCAGTTTCCAATATATTCAGATCGTTGTCTGCATCACCGACCGCGATCGTCTCTTCAGGTTCAACACCCAGGTGCTCACACAGCCGGAGCAGCCCGGTTCCTTTGGTAACTCCTGTCGCCGAACATTCCAAAGCGGTCTTCTCTGCATCCGCAAGAACAAGATTCAGTCCGGCAAGTCTCTTTCTGGTTCTCTCCCTGCCTTCTGTTGTCGCATGATACAGATTCAGCTTCGGGACCTCAAATGGATGTTCCTTATAATATTCATAGATATCATCGACCTGTACTGTAACCTTCTCATACATTGGCCGATAGACGCCCATCCCAAAGCGTTCCATCTGGGGTATGTCCTTTTTCTGCACTATGGATTCGATTGCAAGCAGATGCACCATAAGATCTTCTTTTTTACTTTCTGCCAGAATCTTTTCTGCCAGTTCAATAGAGATTGAATTCGAATACAGGATCTTTTCCTCTTTTACATCATACAGGATCGCGCCGCTAGAGCAGACAACATAACGCAGCCTCGGAATCCGCTTAAAATATTCCCGAAGCTCTGCCACACATCTTCCGGTCGAAAGGATCACTTCCTTTCCTGCATCAAATGCACGATTGATTGCTTCCAAAGTATGTTCTGATATCTGTTTCCATGAATTCAGCAATGTTCCATCCATATCGAATGCAATTACTTCGTATTTACTCATGTATATCTCCTATCGTCTTATTGATAATTTTTATCTATAAGTCCCTCTATATATACAACATTTCAGTCCGATTGTAAATCAAAACAACAAAAAAGGACACCCTCGTGGCCCGGATGTCCCATGCTATAGCATTTTTTTGATTAAATAAATTATTTAACCTTGATTGTTACTGTCTTTGTATAAGCTGAGTAGTTCTTAGTCTTAGCAACCTTAACTGTTACCTTATAAGTACCTTTCTTGATACCCTTTGATAATGTAATCTTGCCATTCTTAACCTTGATCTTCTTGCTGCTTGCTGTATAAGTAACTTTAGCCTTTCCCTTTACACCTGTTGCTTTGAATGTGTAAGATTTGCCTTTCTTCTTGAAAGTCTTAGCCTTTGTTGCCTTATACTTGTTTGTAACCTTTACATTCTTCTGCTTTGCTTTCTTGATTGTATAAGAAGATGTTACAGATCCGCTGTACTTACCTGTACCTTTAATAGTTACTTTATAAGTACCTGCGTTCTTTGTACTCTTCTTAGAGAAAGAAACTGTATAATCAGTACCTTCCTTTAATGTTACAGTCTTGCCATCTGCGTTCTTATAAGTCACTGTTTTAACACTAGGCTTCTGTGACTTATTATTAAATGTAAAGGATTTCTTTGAAAGAACAATTGTTGTATTGCCCTTTAAAGAAGCCTTACTAGGAGACTCTGTTGCAGCCATTGCTGTACAAGGAATCATCAGAGCGATCACCATGATAATAGCGATCAGTTTCTTTAAATTCTTCATGTTTTATCTCTCCTTCCTACCACATTTTGGATAAAGGTGTTTTCTCCCATTGTTGATAAATACTATCCTTTGTTGGAATCAAACACATATATGATAAAACAACTGTATGCCACGTACCAGTTGATTCACCCAAGCTTTTCATTTTATTTTTCCTTTTTACCGGAATATTTTTTTTCGCCATAACCGTAGCCATAGCCATAATCCTTGCCATACTTTCCGTAATAACTCTTATATGCTCTTCCCGATGCCTCAACACGGTTTAGTATAACACCCAATAATCTGCAATTCACCTGCTCTAACTGCTGCATGGACTGGCGAATCACATTTCTTGATGTCTCGCCGCTTCTGACAACCAAAACGGCTCCATCACAAAGGGATGCAACCTGTGCTGCATCTGCCACACTTCCAAGAGGCGGTGAATCTATAATAACATATCTGTATTGTTCTGCCAGCTTATCTAAAAGCTCCGCAAACCGGGCATCCTCTAATAATGCAGATGGATTCTCTAACAGGTTGCAGCACGGAACAATATATGCATTCGGAATATTTGTCTCATATACAACATCTTCATACTCGGCCTGTCCCGACAGGTAATAACCGAGATCCTTGATCTCCGACTCAGACTTCATATTGTGTCTTCCTTTGATCACAGACTTTCTGAGATCCACATCCAGGAATACGGTCGGGAATCCTGCCTCTGCCATCATCTTCCAGAGATTGATGGAGATTGTGCTCTTTCCCTCATTCGGAAGACTGCTTGTGATCAGAAGCTTCTTAGTATTCTTCCCACAGAATTTGATATTAATTCTAAGTCGGTTCATTGCTTCTTCTATTGCATATGGCATTTCATTAAAATCTATACTGAGTTTTTTCATTTGCTTCTTCCTTTCAGACCGGATTTTGCCTTATCTTTATCTGTTGCTGAATCTCCCTGATTGAACTGATCACTCTCAGGAATGGAGGTCAGCGGAACGATTCCAAAATACTTCTCCATATCTGAAGCAGTATGGATCGTATCATCTAACAGATATCTGATAATGATAACCAGACAATATAGGAATGCTCCGAGCAAAGCTCCGATCAATGTGAATTTCAGGTAACTCGGTCCTGCTTTCTCATCCGGTATTCGTGCAACCTGTGCAATATTAGGTGCATTGGTACTCATAGTCTCAGGCAGATACTTAACCGAAATTTCCGCAAGTGTATTTGCAATGTTCATCGCTTCCTCAGGATCTGTACTGGTAACTGTAATCTTCAATACACGGGTATCCGTTGGGTTCTCTAATGTGATCATATCTGCAAGCTGTTCATAATCATAACTAAGATCCAGCTTTGCAATTACCTGCTCTAATAACGGATAACTGAGCATCAGGTCTTCGTAGTCTTTTGTAAGAGATGTACCAATATTCAAATCAGACAGATTAACAACAGAATCCTCTGACGCTGATACAACATACAACTTTGCTGTAGACTGATATGTCGGTTTGATCAGAAAATAAGCACATGCATTTAACAAAACTGCTCCGAGCAGAAATGAGAGAACGATAAAATGGAGCTTATCCATCAATGCATATCCAAGATCGACCAGATCGATCTCTTTATCGTCTTCTTCCGCCTGAACAACTCTGATATAGTTGTTTTTTTCTTCTTTTGCTGTATCCGATTCCGATACTCTCTTGTTCTCTGTACTCATATTCTCCTCCGTAAAAAGTAAAACTACTTTTTATTCTTCGTATTCTTCGTAAAACAATTCTGCTATTGCCGCTTCCAGGCTCTGTTCGTTCGGCTCAAATGTGGCATATCCAAGTTCATCCGTTCCAACTGTACCATCAACGGAAACTTCTCCCTCATCCTTTTCCTTTGCAACCAGAAGCGCAAGCTTGCTAAATTTACTTTTATTGATACTGGTAACCATATAGTCCTGAACGGACTCATACAGGTCTAGCGGATAGGTACTGCTCTGCTGACACTTTTCTTTGATGAGCCTTTTTAATTCAGTCATATATACAGATTGTCTATGCATACGGTTCTCATTTGTCTCATCAGCAACGCCCCATCTGTCATGAATAAATTCTTCCGCCTGTTTATCAGTCAGACAGATTGTTTCACCCTGCTTAAGATCCGGATCGATCTCGGAAAAATCATCTTCGATCGTAACCGTTACTCCACCGGCCATATGATTGATCGTACCGATAGCACCCATATTGACCGCTGCATATCCATCAATCTCCTGTCCGTACAGATATTCAGATACAGCATCTACCGTATTCTCACAACTGGCTTCCAGTCCGTCGCCACTGGAATGCGCCAATGCAATCTGCATCTCCGTTTCTCCGAGATAAGAATTATCCAGATCAAGCGATTTTACATTTGTGATCGTATTACGATTAATCGCCATTGTCTTAAATGTTCCTGCACTGATATCACGAACCATAAGGATCAGTACATCATTCTGATGTCCTCCGTCATAATCCGTCACCTTTTCTACTTTATCATATGAATCTATACCCATAAACAGGTATGTCTCTATATTCTTCTTCGGAACATATTTCTTACCATTTAGCGTGACCACTCCAAGCTCCGTTTCATATGCCTGCTGTGCCCGAAGCTTCTGTCTGTCAATTACACGAAATACCATCGCCAATACGATACAGAATGCTGCAACAGCCACTATGGTAATCATCAGTTTTTTATATAATTTTCTTTTTTCCTGTCTGCTGTGAATCACTCGTGACATCTCAAACCACCCTTAAAACAGACTGCTTATCAGATCAGATCCACCTGTCGGAAATGCTTTTTCACATATAATCAATGCAATAAGTATCATAAATAAAACTACACTTATTATAATTGCAACTTTTTTCGACATAATCGATATCCTCCGTATTACTCTGTCACCTGAAATCTTATCCTTCGGCTGTTATTCCTGCATTTTATCATTCTTGATCTGCTGCAGCAAATCCACTCCATATTCATCCAAGCGTCTGATACAGGCTTCGCCTGCTTTTTTTCCCAAGATCTGTCGTCCCTCCATCAGATTCGGCGGACGATGATGAATTCCGTGGCAATCACTTCCTAAAATATGTGCCTGTCCTCTTTTGAACATCTTTATCAACGTATGTGACTGTTTCCAGTCCGATAAGCTCTCTGCATTGATCTGTATCGTTACCGGAAGTGACATCAGTTCTTCTATGTATTCTTTATTTCCTGCCGTTTTCATAAAACGTTCCAGATGCGCAATGATCAGCGAAAACTTTCTCTCCTCGATCAGATTTCTTACCTGATCTATATCCTTCTGTCTCCACATTCGGAAAGGCATCTCTAATAACATAATCCTCGAACCGTTAATTGTCAACCGATCTATCTTCTCGGCCTGATCCATTCCCTCAAAAAAGGCGACCTCCGCACCCAGTAAGATCTGTGGAGTGTCTTTACCCAATTGATCTTCTATCTTCTGATATGCTCCGAGCCTTTTCTCTGTAAATCGTTCGATACGGTCACAATCTGCATAAAAATGTGGCGTTGCGATCATGATGTCAACACCCGCTGCCTTACTTCGGCGAAGCATCTCTATCGATGTCTCTACATTCTTACTTCCATCATCTATACCGGGAAGAATATGAGAATGAAAATCTATCACTTTCATTATGGGACTCTGACCTTTCTATTTAAAATAAATAACACGGGATACTGTTTTTATAAAACAGTGGCAACAGATAATACAGTTAACATCCTGCTGTATCAATAGAATCTAGGTTATCAAACCTTTTATAATATCCTGTCACCCCACAAACGTACCAACTGCGTTCGTTTTTCTCAACAGTGATTATGCCACAGTGGGCTTCTAATGTAAAGATGTCGAATATAATTTCTGCATTTTTATATTAAAAGCCCCTATCATCCATTTATTTTTCGTCATTTTACCGAGTTTATTTTTTATGTCTTAATTCCTTTACAGCTCCGGAAAGCTTAATCGGATTACCATATCGGAGTGTTGAATTACGGAAGATCTTACCTCCCAGAACACCCATACCGATCACCGATATATATAAAATTATTGCTGATATAACAACTTCCCATGTTGCTACATCTCCCATCGCAACTCTTGCAAACATTGCACTGTAAGAACTGATTGGAAGATAAGAGCAAATCTTGATAACCAGGCCATCGACATTTGTCAGGTTCATAAGTACAACGAAATATACGATCATTACAATCATCTGCGCCGTACCGGCTGATTTGTTCAGATCCTCGATCTTAGATACCAGTGCTCCCAGTGCCCCATACATAAATGCATAGAACAGGAATCCACCAAGACCGAATACCGCAAATGCGATCAGAACATCAGATGGGATATTTAATACGGCCCCCATAAATCCGCCCCAGTATTCCTTATTAAAGTTATATGAGATCAGCAGGGCTGCCATGATAAGCCCTACCTGAAAGAACGTAGCAACTGTTCCGGCAAATACCTTTCCGAATAAGATATCTCTGGAGTTCGTTGTCGTTACCAGAATCTCGATCGAGCGGTTGCTCTTTTCATTTGCCACACCGGTTGCAATCGACATTCCATACATAACGATCAGCATGAAGATCACGATAACCAGAATATAACAATACCAATAATTGCTTGTGCTGTCCTTACCGAGGATAACTTCTTTTGCCTGGATATCTGCATAATCAAGACTCATAAGTTCATCAAAATCCAGATCATGTGCTTCACTGTACTGTTTCTTGGCAAGCATGGACAGATAACTGTCAAAGGCACCGGTGTAATCATCAAACACGCCTTTGTTATAAACATAATATGTATATTCTGACGTACTATAAACTACATAACCAAGTTCCGCATCTTCACTTTTAACCAGCGACTCTACTTCTGCTGCATCCTTACATTTCTGCAGCTTAACATCCGGATATACCTGCGCCAGCAAACCTTCATCCATAATACCGGATGCATCATAGTATGCATATACGGATTCATTCTCCTGATCCGATTCGTCCTCTGCATCTGTCTCTTTATCAGATGAAGGGCTTCCACTTGTAAATGATTCCTTAATTCTCGGTGCGAACATGATGCCTACACAAAGAAGTGCCAGTAAGAACGTTGAAATCAGATAGGATTTACTGCCAAAATAATTACCCAGTTCAAACTTTAATATTGTACCAATCTTTTTCATATATCTTAACCTCTCTTTCCAAACAGACCCTTTTTCTGCTTTGGTTCAAATTCAGAAAAAGAAGTTCCGATATTATTTTTTTCTTTTATTTCTTCCGGTGTCTCCTCATCTCCGACTGCCGATACAAATATATCATTCAGGGAAGGCTCATAGACACCATAACTTCTAAGCCTGATTCCCAGCTCTTTAAAACGGGAGAGCACCTGCCATTCATCCTGTTCCGACAGGATCTGTATCACAACATGATGCTTGTTATGACTGATCACCTGTACCTGATCTGCAAACTTATCACGAAGAACTTGTTCCAGTTCTTCCGATTCCATTCCGACTGCCGCAACTGCTTTGTGACCTTCTCCGTATTCTTCCTTAATCTTGTCAAGGTTCCCTGCCAGTGCCACTTCACCATGATTGATCACTACGATATCTTCACAGAATTCTTCCACATAGCTCATCTGGTGACTGGAGAAAATAACGATCTTTCCGACTCTGATCAGTTCATTTATAACATCCTTTAAGATCTGTGAATTCACCGGATCCAGACCGGAAAACGGCTCATCTAAGATCACGATGTCAGGATCTGCTACCAATGTTGCCGCAAGCTGTACCTTCTGCTGATTACCTTTCGATAACGTATCCAGCTTCCGGTTCTCGTACTGGATCACATCCAGACGGGTCAGCCATTTCCTCATATTCTCTTCCGCCTGCTTCTTATTCATCCCACGAAGCTTTGCCAGATATACTAACTGCTCACTGATCAGACGTTTCGGGTATAAGCCACGTTCCTCCGGCAGGTATCCGACCTGCTCCGGCTGATAGACAAAGGGTTCTCCATCTAATAAGACCCGCCCCTCATCCGCATGGAAAACATCCATGATGATCCGGATCGTTGTGGTCTTACCCGCACCATTTCTTCCCAGCAGTCCGAGTGCGCTTCCACCCTCTACCGAGAAATTGATCCCGTGCAGGATCTCTGTGCCATCAAAGCTCTTTTTGATGCCCTGTAATTCTAATTTCATATCTCTCTCCTTTTTATGAACCGACATTCATATCCCTGTTATGAATGTACGATCAGTTTCAGATTGCAATTTTCATCTACTATATCATAATTCAACTCTGAAACAATCTTTAATAATCTTAATTATCGTTTGTAACGGTTCATATTTGCCTCTATTCCGGTTCTATTCAAAAGTAAGGAAATCCTCAAATTCTATCTCGGACGGCAGTCTCAGATCCCCTCTTGGGCTTACCGATACCGTACCGACCTTTACGCCATCCGGCATACAGTTACGCTTGAACTGCTGACGGAAGAATCTGGTATAGAATACCTTCTGCCATTTCTTTATCTCTTCATCTGTAAATGTATATGCTTCTGTTTCCCCATCTTGCAAAGCTTCTACACTCTGTCTTACCGCTTCTTTACAAAGGTCATAGACCTCTTCCGGCTCCATGCCATAACGCAATGTGTAATACAAGAAGAAATCATGCAGGATATAGGATCCGACAGTATCCTCTGTCTTCTGTGCGATCGTTCCGTCAGCATTCGGTGGAAGCAGTTCAGGGCTTACAGGCGTATCAATGATATCTTCAATCACATCCTTGATTCCCGGGAATCCATTTCGATCCATATCATGTCCAACTTCATCTACCAGAGTCCGGACCAGAGTCTTCGGGATGCTGGTATTCACCGCATACATGCTCATGTGGTCTCCGTTATAGGTACACCAGCCAAGTGCAAGTTCTGACAGATCACCGGTTCCGATCACAAATCCGCCCTCTTTATTCGCTACATCCATCAGGATCTGTGTCCGCTCTCTCGCCTGACAGTTCTCATATGTAATATCATGTACTGCTTCATCCTGTCCGATATCTGCAAAATGCTGACGGACAGAATCTACGATACTGATTTCCCGGATGTCACATCCAAGCAGCTCCATAAGCGTAGTTGAATTGCTCTTTGTCCGTTTCGTTGTTCCAAATCCCGGCATCGTGATACCGGTTACTGTCTCCGGCGGCAGTCCGAGATTCTTTACTGCCTGTGCCGATACCAGAAGTGCCAACGTAGAATCCAGTCCACCCGACACACCCACAACGATACAGGACGCATGCGTGGCTTCTATCCTTCTCTGCAGACCGGCAACCTGCATCGCAAAAATCGACCGACATCGTTCAAGTCTGTTCTTTGACGGAACAAATGGAGTCATAGACACCCTTGCGCATACTTCTTTTTTCTCTGCAAATACTTTCTCGCAGGTTACCGTCATGTATTCTCCGGCATCAAAATTCCGTTTGCACTCCGCAAAGGATTTGTTTGCCAGACGATCATGGCGGATCTTTGTCATATTAAAATCACGGATCAGTATACCATCTTCAAACGGCTTGATCTCGCCTAATAATTTTCCGTTTTCATACATTAGATTGTGGCCGGAAAATACCAGATCCGAGGTTGATTCATAGGCTCCGGCCGATGTATAGACATATCCACAGATACAGGAGGATGACATACTTCCTGTCAGTGTTCTTCTGTACTGTTCCTTTCCGATCACTTCATTGGATGCCGACAGATTGAGCAGGATCTCTGCTCCCTGAAGTGCCAACAGTCTTCCCGGCGCAATCGGTGTCCAGAGATCCTCGCAGATCTCCATACCAAATGTAACATGTTCCTCCTGCTGATTCGGATCCGTCATCTCGAGCAGAATGGAATTGCCAAATAAGGTTTCCGAACCGTCAGCCATCTCAACTGTCCGGTTCTCTACACGTCTTCCACTGAACCAACGCTTCTCGTAAAACTCGCCGTAATTCGGCAGATATACCTTCGGTGTAAGCGCAAGTACTGTCCCGTTCCATAAAAAAGCTCCACAGTTAAATAATTCTCCGTCTACTTCATATGGCACACCGACAACAAGTGCTGCACCCTTTTTACCGTATTCTGCAGTCATTTCCGCCAGTTGTAACAGTCCTTCTTCTGCTCTGTCGATCAGACGACGATTCACAAACAGATCACCGCAGGTATATCCGGTCAGCGACAACTCCGGTGTAACAATAACATCGACCTGTTCTGCATATGTTCTATAGACTGTTTCGATCTCCTCGCAATTCTTTGTAACATTGCCAAGGTGAACTCTTGGTGATACAGACGCAATCCTTACTAAATGCTTCATGGTTATTCTCCTGTATTTTATCATCTTATTTTTTATAACTAATCTGTTTTATTTGCTATTTTATTTCTCTTTTAGAATCGAGGTACGACAACCTTATCAAGTATCCCCGTCAGATATGCGATAGTTACTCCGTAATTGGTCATCGGTTTCTGCTGTTCCTTCGCATGGTCGATTCTGGACATAATATATTTGCGGTTAAACATACAGCCTCCGCACTGTATGATAAGATCATATCCTGTCAGATCATCCGGGAAGTCCGTTCCGCTGACTATATCGATCTTCATGGTTTCTCCATACCGTTTCCGCAGCATCTTAGGAATCTTTTCCCGTCCGATATCTTCTTTTAACGGTGCATGTGTACAGCACTCTGCAATCAGCACATGGGATTCCCCATTCAGCTTTCCTATCGCATTTGCCCCCTCTATATAATATTCGATATCTCCCTTATATGCGGCAAATAACACAGAAAAGGATGTCAGCATGGAGTTTTCCGGCTTATGCTCATAGACATAGGCAAATACCTGAGAATCCGTTATGATAAGCTTCGGTGCTTCCGTCAGATGGGATAAAGCTTCAACATACTGATCTGTTGTCACACTCATAACAAGACATTTTTTATCTAACAATTCTCTCAGTGTCTGCACCTGTGGCAGGATCAGTCTGCCCTTCGGTGCCTGAATATCCTGCGGCATAACCAGCATAACCAGATCTCTCTTTGTTACCAGCTCTCCGAGGATCGAAGAAGTACCATATTGCTCCGGCAGGTTCCGCACAAGCTCTTTTCTTACCTGATCCATACCAGCTCCTGTCGCGACACTGACTATAACTGCATGCTGTCCCGTCTGTTGATACAGCTTTTCATTTATCTTCTCTGTATCATTCCGGATATCTGCCTTACCGATTACCCATATGACAGAAGTCTTCTTTTCTCTGAAATATTCATACCAATGAAGTTCCTCGTCCATATCGGTATCTGTAAGTAATATGATCGCTATATCTGTTTTTTCCGCTGCAAGCTTTGTCTTCTCTAAGCGTTCCTCCCCCAGTTCTGTTTCATCATTAAAACCTGCTGTATCGATCAGTGTACAAGGGCCGAGCGGATAGACCTCCATCGCTTTATATACAGGATCGGTCGTCGTTCCTGCAACATCTGCTACAATTGATATATTCTGCCCGGAAAACCGGTTGATAAAGGATGATTTTCCACTGTTTGTCTTTCCAAATACTCCAATATGAAGTCGATTTCCGGATGGTGTCTCATTTAACCCTGCCATGTGCTGCCCTCCCTGTTGTTATACGCTGTCTGCTTCAGCATTTATCTGCAAGCTCTTTTATCTGTATGGAGCTCTTATTTCGATCATCTGTTAAAAACGGAAGTCTCTCTGACCTTCTGCGATATCATGTATATGATCCGCTGTGATCTGTCTGACCTTCTCATTCGGAATCCGCGCAAGCTCACGTTCGATCAGTTTCAGACCGATCTGCTTCGTCTCAGAGCTTGCATAGTCTTCCAGATATTCCTTAAGCGTCATAAGGGCATTTGGATGACAGCAGTTTAAGATCTGCATATTCTTACAGAGTGCCATAAAACGGTCTCCGGTCCTTCCTGCTCTGTAACATGCTGTACAGAAGCTTGGTATATAATCCATCTTCATCAGCCAGTTCACAACCTGATCCAGCGTTCTTGTATCACTGACATCAAACTGTGCCGATGTGATATCTTCTGATGTCTCCGGGATATCATATCCACCTACACTTGTTCTTGAACCTCCGCTGATCTGTGAAACACCAAGCGGCAACACTTTCTCACGAACTGCCTGACTCTCTCTGGTAGATATGATCATTCCTGTATATGGTACTGCGATACGGATCAGTGCGCAGATCTTTGCAAATGTATCGTCACTGATTCCGTTATCGAATACATCCGGGTCGATATCATCTGCACGTTTGATCCTCGGAACACTGATCGTATGCGGACCTACCCCATGAACCGCTTCCAGATGCTCTGCATGCATCAGTAAACCTGCAAATTCATACCGGTACATTTCCAGTCCGAACAGTACACCAAGTCCTACATCATCGATACCGCCTTCCATGGCACGATCCATGGCTTCGGTGTGGTAATCGTAATCATGCTTCGGACCTGTCGGATGTAATTTCAGATAGCTTTTCTTATGATAAGTCTCCTGAAACAGGATATAGGTTCCGATGCCTGCATCCTTTAACTTCGTATAATTCTCAACTGTTGTCGCTGCTATATTGACATTGACACGGCGGATTGCGCCGTTCTTATGTTTGATACTGTAGATTGTATTAATACATTCCAGAATATATTCGATCGGATTATTCACAGGATCTTCACCGGCTTCGATCGCCAGACGCTTGTGTCCCATATCCTGAAGTGCGGTAACCTCTCTTACGATATCCTCCTGTGTCAGCTTCTTTCTTGCAATATGTTTATTCTTGCTGTGGTATGGACAGTAAACGCATCCATTCACACAATAATTGGACAAATACAGCGGCGCAAATAACACGATACGATTCCCGTAATAATCTTCCTTGATCTCCCTTGCCAGATCATACATCTCCCGAATCTTATCCGGCATCTCACAGGCCAGCAGCACGGACGCTTCTCTGTGCGTCAAGCCCTTTTTTAGTCTGGCTTTTGCAAGGATCTCATCAACGATCTGTACGTTATCTTTATTCGCATCGGCATATGTCAATGTCTCTCTGATCTCTTCATCTGAAATAAATTCTTCTGCTTTTAATGATTTTACATCATACACTTGTATCTGCCTCTTTTCTTCTGCTATATAATTCTTCTTCCTGTACAATCATCCGGTCTGCCTCGTGCATTCTATAAAATCAATATATCCGTGAGCAGACCTTTGTTATGCTTCAAGCTATACTTAATAATAGTATAGTGGAACACTCAGAAAATATCAACTGCCATAAAAATGCAGTTATATAGTTATACAAATCATAAAAATGCAGGATATAGTTATCCTTTTACAATAACCATATCCTGCATTTTCACGTTCTGACTGTTCTCTTATCCAAGTGCTACATCAAGCACCATCATCAATGAAAATCCTACCGCAAACATGATCGTACCAAGATTCGTATGCTCACCCTCTGCCATCTCCGGTATCAATTCCTCAACTACAACATATAGCATAGCTCCTGCCGCAAATCCCAGAAAATACGGAAGCACCGGCACCATGATCGAAGAAAGCGCGATCGTAAGCAGAGCTGCGATCGGCTCTACGATACCGGAAAAGAATCCATAGCCAAATGCTTTCGGTTTACTGCAGCCTTCCGAACAAAGCGGCATTGACACGATCGCTCCCTCCGGAAGATTCTGGATCGCAATACCGATGGATAATGCAAGTGCCGCCATCAACGTAATGTTCGTGTTGCCACTGATCCATCCGGCATAAACAACACCGACTGCCATTCCTTCCGGAATATTATGTATGATGATCGCAAATACCATCATAGTCGTACGTTTGAAATTGCTCTTGACCCCCTCTGCCTCCTTACTGTCAATATGCAAATGTGGCATCAGAGTATCGATCAGTAATAAAAATATAATTCCCAGCCAGAAACCGATAGTTGCCGGAAGAAATGCAAGCTTCCCCATTGCTTCCGACTGCTCCATCGCCGGGATCAGCAGGCTCCAGATAGATGCAGCCACCATAACACCCGCCGCAAATCCGGACAATGCTTTCTGCAATAACAGATTCATCTGTTTCTTCATAAAAAATACACAGGCTGCTCCTGCCGTCGTTCCAAGAAGCGGCAGTCCCAGACCAACAATTAAACTTAATATCATATATATTCACGCTCCATAAATTATTTCCATTTATTATATGAATCATCTCTCCTCTGTTTCCTTATTATAGCGGAATACTGTTATTTATGCCATGACCTGTTTTTTTCTTATCTGTATTTTTCTATCATTTGAGGTCTGTCTGCCACAGATTCTTCAATATATTTCATATTGCAAAACCGACCGTCGATGCAAGATTTAATATCCGGCTTCCGACGATCGGTCTATATTAGATAATATTCATTTGAAAACTTAATATTGCTGACAAATTATTTATATTTTATTTTACAGCTTTAAATAAATGTCAATAAACCTATCGACTTTAAGAACAGGATAAACAACAGGATCGGTGTTATGAATTTCACCATAACCACATACATACCTTTTCTGCTGAATTTTTCTCCGTTCTTCTGCACTTCTTCGATAACCGTCTGCGGTTTGGAGATCCATCCAATCAGGATACAGGTTCCGATTGCTACTATCGGCATCATAATGTTATTACTGATGTAATCCATGATATCAAGGATCTGTGCGACCGATCCGTTTGGAAGCTTTACTTCAAAGTACAGCTTGTTATATCCAAGACATACGATCGTTCCAACAATGATCGCAACGATCAACTCAATAATACCGGCCTTTGCTCTGCTTGTATGGAATTCATCCATGATACTTGCCACGATTGCTTCCATGACAGACACTGCACTGGTAAATGCCGCAAATAATACCATTGCGAAGAACAGACAACCGATCACATTTCCCACCTTACCCATCTGGGCAAATACTTTCGGAAGTGATACGAACATCAAACTTGGACCCTGTGCCATTCCCTCTGTTCCTGAGAATACATATACAGCAGGAATGATCATAACGCCCGCAAGGAATGCTACAACCGTATCAAAAATCTCAATCTGTCCAACTGATTTATTCAGAGCTGCATCATCTTTTACATAAGAACCATAAGCGATCATAATACCCATGGCAACAGACAGACTGAAGAATAACTGGCCCATTGCATCCAATAATACCGTAAAGAAGCTTTTCACAGTAAGTCCGTCCAGATTCGGAATCAGATATAATTTCAAACCTTCTACACCGGTTCTGACAATCCCATCATCTCCGGTCTTTTTGATCGTTATGGAGAAGATTGCGATTCCTATAACCAGAATGATCAGTAACGGCATGATGATCTTGGAAAAAGATTCAATTCCTTTATTAACACCACGAAATACGATAAATGCCGTAACAGCAAGAAATATCAACATCAAAATGACCGGTTCGATATCTGATGTAATAAAGCCTGTAAAATAACCGTCCTGCGCTGCCTCTGTACCCTTACCGGTTAAAAATGCGAGGAAATATTTGACAACCCAGCCACCGATTGTTATGTAATATGGGAAAATAATAACCGGAACCAGACTGGCAATGATTCCCAGAAATCCCCATTTCTTATTCAGCTTCTTATAAGCGGTAAGCGGACTCTGCTTGGTCTTCCGACCGATTGATACTTCTGTCACCAAAAGTGTATATCCAAATGTCAGTGCAAGGATCAGGTATATAACCAGGAACAGTCCACCGCCATCCTTTGCTGCAAGATATGGAAAACGCCAGATATTTCCAAGTCCTACTGCGCTTCCCGCGGCCGCCAGAACAAATCCAAGCGAGCCGGAAAAAGTATTACGTTTCTTTTCCATGTTTTGTTTACCCCTGTCTGTATATCACAGACTCTTTCTGATTTATTTGTTATCCTCTTAGATTCTATGGAAGCTTCTCCAAATTCTCTCATAGAACAAACACTTTTCTAATATAGCATACCAAGCAGTCATCTGTCATCTGAAAAATTCTACTTTTTCTACGAACTTACTCATATTATGCCGCATACGGTCAGATTACCTTTTTGCCGATCCATCTGCCGCTCAGGTACCGCCGGATGAACAGCACGCCACGTACGAACTGATCCATGATCATAGCGACCCAGACACCGAATACACCCATACCCATATATTTGCCGAGCACATAACTGAACACGATACGACAGATCCACATCGTACAAATGGAAACGATCATACTATACTTAACATCACCGGCTGCACGGAATGTACATGGAAGCGTAAATGCTACCGGCCAGATCGTAGATGCCGCGATACCATGAAGCATCAGGATCTTCTCGGCAGCAGACTGCGCTTCGTAAGATAGTCCATACGCTTTCATGACCAGAGGAAGAACCGCAAATGTAAACAATACCGTAACTATGATACATATATATGCCATGGTCAGAACTTTGATCGTATAATATTTTGCCTGCTCGTAATCTCCTGCTCCCACGCATCTTGATACTACTGTGACCATGGCAAGGGATGCCGCCATACCCGCCATCAACTGGAATCCGGCAATTACATTACCGACTGCATTTGCAGCGATCGCATATGTGCCAAATGTTGAGACAAGGCTGAGCACAAGGATCTTACCAAGCTGGAACATACTGTTTTCCAGTCCGTTTGGAATACCTACCAACAGAATGCTTTTTAACATATGCCAGTTCGCCCGATAATGCAGACTTTTCTTTATATAAATACGTGTACTGTCCTGCTTCGCCTGTGCACTTTTCTTCGGAATCAGCAATATGATCATAATAACCGCTGCCGCAAGTCTGGAAACCAGGGTAGGAATCGCAACGCCTTCCGTTCCGCATTTACATGCATAGATCAAAATGGCATTTCCCGCTACATTGATCCCGTTCATGATCAGAGATACCCGCATGGATATATTAGAATTACCGATGGAACGGAAAATAGCCGCACCGGCATTATAAAGTGCCAGAAACGGAATCGATGCGTTTACGATCATCATATAAGTATCTGCATGACCATATACATCTGCTTCGATCTGACCAAACACATGATTTAGGATCAGTCCCTTGCCTGCATACATTAGCGTCATGACTCCGAGCGACAGGATCAACGAAAACCATATGAGCTGTGTAGCTGCCTCTCCCGCCTTTTCTTTATTCTTCTGTCCCAGATACTGTCCGACCGTAACCGCCCCCCCGGTCGCAAGTGCTGCAAAGAGGTTGATGATCAACTGAAAACAACTGTCTACCAGCGATACACCCGAAACAGCCGATTCCCCTACCGAAGATACCATGATCGAATCCGCAAGTCCGACTAACATCGCAAGCATCTGTTCAATGATCAATGGCACATATAATCTGACCAGATCTTTATTTGAAAATAAATATGTACTTGTATCCCTTTTTTTCTTATGTTTAAACACAATATTCCTGCTTTCTTTTTTATCCAATAATGCATTATACTCATCTCACATTTTACATGCAAGTTATATCTTTTCTGTATTTGCGCCTTTATCAGCATTATCTTTATCTGCTTATGTTTTCTAAAATAGGCTTTTTATTGATATTCTGTTACCATTCTGTTAGAAGAACATTACAAAAACATGTTATGCACTTTTTACCGATATTTAAGGACTTTTTCTATGGAAACGCTAAATTATTTGTGTTAGTATGTTGCTTGCGCATCAGATACGGCTTATCGTATCTGAATAAAAAGGAGGAATACGAATGAAATGCAATTTACAAAAATGGCACAGATTCAGATTTCTGATTCTGTCGCTGTTACTTATCTCGGCTACACTTCTCTTCTGTCATCCATCGGTCAGCAAAGCAGCTCCTGTCTCTCCGGATTCTGCAGAAGAAATTCCTGTTGTAAAAAACGGATTTGTGAAGGAAGCAGACGGTACACACTATTATGTAAATGGAAAATCCTTAAAGGGGAGACAATACATAGGGGAATATACATACTGCTTTAATCCTGCAACCGGAGTCATGGTGACAAACGGTTGGTACACGACAAAGGCAGGTAATAAATATTATCTGAAAAAGAACGGAACCGCAGTTACCGGAAAAAAGACAATAAACAAAAAGACTTATATCTTTTCAGATAAAGGCTGCATGCTGAAAGGCTTCTGTAAGGATTACAAAACAGGCAAACGATATTATACCGGAACAACCAGCGGTGTTATCAAGACCGGTTGGAAGATCACTCCGAAAAATTCCCGTATGTATTTCGGGAAAAGCGGTGCTGCTTATACCGGAAAACACAAGATAAAAAAGCACTGGTATTATTTCAAAAAAAACGGTCATGTATACACCGGAAAGTTCAAAATCAATAATAAACTATACTATGCAACAGAAAAAGGTGCGATCAAAACCGGAGCATTCAAAGTCGGTAACAAACGATACTATGCTACTGATAAAGGCGTAATACGAACCGGCAAATTCAAAATCGGTCATAACACATACTATGCAACTAATTCAGGTGTCCTTAAAACCGGACTGTTTAAGATTGGAAATTCTACCTACTATGCAAATGCAGCAGGCGTGATCCAAACCGGAAAATTCAAGACAGGTAACAAATGGTACTATGCCGATGCATCCGGAGTGATTGAAACCGGAAAATTCAGAATCGGTAACTGTCTGTACTACACAGATAAAAATGGTGCTATCTACCGTACCGTAGATGGAAATAAGAAAATGGTAGCTCTGACATTTGACGATGGACCATCTCCTTATACTCCTATCGTACTGAATACTCTGGAAAAATATGATGCCGTTGCAACCTTCTTCGTTGTCGGCAACCGTGTTCCTGCTTATCCATCCTATGTAAAACGGGCATATAACCTGGGCTGCGAGATCGGTACTCATACTTATGACCATGCATGGCTCAACCAATTATCGGCAGCCGGCATCAAAGATGAGATCAAAAAAGGATCAGATGCCATTGTCCGTGCGATCGGTGTAGCACCTACACTGATGCGTCCACCCGGTGGCTGTATTAACGAAACTGTACGAAAGAATGTTGGGCTTCCGATGATCCTGTGGTCGGTCGATACCAGAGACTGGGAAACAAGAAGTACTCCTACAACGATCACAAGAGTAGTAGATGGGGCTTATGACGGTGCTGTCATCTTAGTTCATGATCTGCATGAATCAACAGCTATTGCATCAAAGACATTTATTCCGAGACTGATCAAAAATGGTTATCAGCTTGTAACCATCAGCGAAATGGCTGAGCTTCGCGGTATAACAATGAAAGCAGGAGAGACATATAATTCATTCAGATAATACACAGGAGCCTTGTCCTGAAACAAGCTCCCAGACATATTTCCGCTTTACAGAATGAGATTTCTTATAATGAGAATCTCCCTGACAACGCAAAAAAATAAGATGGAATCTTACCACCCCATTGTAATAAGATTCCATCTTTTTATTATAATCACCATAAAACCCCTGGTAATTTTTTATCTGTTGTATTTCTTATGAGCTGACTATAGCATGCCATTTTTTAAGCGTCAACCCATAATTGTCAGATTTTACAGGCATTTTGTCAAATATTCAGAAAATTAATTCAGGCGGTATAAATACAATACTTCGTACCTACACCGCCTAATAAAATTAAGTGCTATTCTATTACTTTCCTATTACTTTAAAGGCTTGCCTGTGAGAAGCTCATATGCCTGAAGATATTTGTCAATTGTCTTCTGAACGATCTCATCAGGAAGCTCCCAGTTGTTATCCGGATTTGCCTTTAACCAGTCACGCGCAAACTGCTTATCAAAGGATGGCTGACCATGTCCCGGTTCATATCCTTCAGCAGGCCAGAAACGGGAGCTGTCCGGTGTGAGCATCTCATCACCGAGAACAATATTGCCATTCTCATCCAGACCAAACTCGAACTTGGTATCTGCTATGATGATACCTCTTGATAATGCATATTCTGCACACTTCTTATATAAAGCGATTGTATAGTCACGAAGCTTTGCGCCATATTCTTCGCCCTTGCCAGGAAATCTCTTTTCCAGATATTCAACACTCTGCTCGTATGAGATATTCTCATCATGATCTCCGATCTCTGCCTTTGTGGAAGGTGTGTAGATCGGTTCCGGAAGCTTATCGGATTCTTTTAATCCTTCCGGAAGCTTGATACCGCATACTGTACCGTTTTCTTTGTAGCTTGCCCAGCCACTTCCTGTGATATAACCACGAACGATACACTCAACAGGGAGCATTTCCAACTTCTTGCACATCATACTGTTTCCGTCAAATTTCTCCTGCCGGAAAAATTCAGGCATATCCTTTACGTCAACCGAGATCATATGGTTTGGAAGAATATCTTCTGTCATATCGAACCAGAATTTGGACATCTGTGTCAGGACTGTACCCTTCTTTGTAACGATATTCTTTAAAATGACATCAAAACAACTGATACGGTCTGTTGCTACCATGATAAGGCTGTCACCATTATCATAAATCTCACGTACTTTACCCTCTTTAATCGGTTTCATTTCCTGCATTTTTGATACCTCGCTATGATTTTATGATTTGTATTTTTTACTCTTACAAACTATCACTATCTACCTTTAATGTCAAATAGGTTATATGATTTATTGTAAACGTTTTTATTTTAAAAATCCATTGATAATCTGCTCTTCCGCTTCTGCCTCTGTCAACCCAAGTGTCATCAGCTTGATCAGCTGCTCGCCTGCGATCTTGCCGATCGCTGCCTCATGGATCAGGTTTGCATCAATGTTATTTGCCGTCAGCTTCGGACTTGCCGATACGCTTGCACTATCCATAATGATCGCATCACATTCACTGTGACCCTTACATTCATTATTGCCATTGATCGTAGAATAGAATTCCTGTCTGGACTGATCTCTTGCAACCGATCTGGATACTACATTTGCACTGCAGCCTTTTCCGTTTAAATCTACATCAAAATCAGTCTTTGCATACTGCTTCCCATGTGTCATTATCTTCTCGCGGATCTCTAAGGATGCGTTGTCCTTTAGATCACCGCTGGTCTTTCTGACGGTCGAATCAATTCCCTTGATCTGGGTTGTCTCCATCTCCATCGATGCGCCTTCCTCTAAATGCACGATGGTTTCAGGATTCATGATATTCTCGCCATTTCCATCTCCCTCACCATAGTGACGTTCGATGTATTTTACCTTTGCATTTTTTCCGATATAAAATGTATGGATACCGTCATGCTTGGAGGTATCCACACCACAATTATGAATACCACATCCGGCTACGATCGTAACATCGCAGTCCTCTCCGATATAGAAATCATTGTATACCATATCCTGCAGACCGCTCTTACTCAAAAGAACAGGGATGTGCACACTCTCATTTTTTGTTCCCGGTTTAATGATGATATCGATTCCCGGTTTATCCTCTTTTGTTACAATATCTATATTTGCAGTTGTATTTCTACTGTCAAGCTGTCCGTTGACACGAATGTTAAATGCGCCCTCCGGTACATCATGAAGTCCTGCTACCTGCTGCAATAAACTCTTCTGAATTAAATCCATGTTCTGTTACCTCACAACTTATTTCTGTTTTTCTTCCAGCACCTTGCAGGTGGCTGATTCACCGGTCAGTCTTGGCATGATCGCATCTCTGCTTCCGATTGCATCAACATGACCATTTGCGATCACAACAATCTTATCTGCTATATTAAGGATTCGCTCCTGGTGGGAAATGATCAGGATTGTTCCGTTGATCTCCTCCCGCATCTTCTCAAATACCTTGATCAGACTGTTGAAGCTCCACAGATCGATGCCTGCCTCCGGCTCATCAAATAATGACAGCTTCGTACCTCTTGCAATGATCATTGCGATCTCGATACGTTTTAACTCACCACCGGAAAGACTTGCATTTACTTCACGGTTCACATAATCTCTTGCACATAAACCGACTTCGGAAAGGATCTCACAGATCTGTGAAACATTCATCGTTTTGCCGGATGCTATAGATACCAGATCTTTTACGGTAAGCCCTTTAAAATGAACCGGCTGCTGAAATGCATAGCTGATTCCTTTCTTTGCACGTTCTGTTATATTCAGCTCTGAAATATCTTCGCCATCTAAAAGAATCTGTCCGGTCGTCGGTCTGATGATTCCTGCTATGATCTTTGCAAGTGTTGATTTACCGCCACCGTTAGGTCCGGTAATTGCTACGAAATGTTCGTCTACTGTAAGGTCAATGTCTTTTAATATTGCTTTCTCTTTTCCATCCTCATTTACAATATATGAGATGTTTTTTAACTCTAACATAGTTCCTCCATCGCTGTTTGTATTTTTTTAAACACACTGTTTTATAGTATATCCTAAAATCCCCTATATTCCAATATTCTTTTAGTATTTTTTCCAGTTTCCGGCGGAAGTATGCGTAGTTTTTCTTCCTATAATTAAAAATAAGTCCATCCGGTTGTGTGGGGGGTATGACTGTATTCACCCTATATGACATTTATGAGGATTTCGTTGTGAGCTGCACATTGTCAGTAAATACGAGTGCCTGTCTGAGCCGAAGGCGAGTTGGCACAGGAGTATTTACGGATCAGACATGTGCAGAGAACAGAAACCGCAGTAAGTCATATAGGGTGAATACAGTCATACCCCCCACACAACCAGATAGACTTATTTTTTATAGGTGTTTTATATAAATTAAGAATTTCTCTTCTTTGTTAATACGCCTGCGATTATGAATATAACACCAAATGCTACGGAGATAACGCCCCAGATTACCAAATCGGCATAGGAACCTGCACATATAAGGCCGATCAATCCGCCGACTATGTAGAAGCCTGCACTTGTGAATGCGCCGCCTGCTCCGGTTGACTTTCTGGTTACAATTCCAACGATTCCTGCAACAAGGAAACAAACTGCAAGTAATACACCTGCAGAGCCTCCGGATTCCCCGTTTTCTTCCAGTGCATTTGATAATCCTGCCGCACAGGACTGAAATGTTACTAAGACTGATAACACGATTGTTATGATCCCTGCTACGAGTCTGAATGTTGATAAAGGTTGCTTTGTCTTTTCCATAATAAATTCTCTCCTCTTTCTGCTGTTATAAGTGTTCTTGCTATTATATTAAAATCCCCCGGCATCAGTCATCATTCAGGGTATTTTGATATAATTACAACCACTGCATATTCTATCTTATAAAATTATCAGAAAGAGCTGGTGTGCTGTCAGCACACTATCGGAATATATCTTCTACTATAACGAATACAAACACTACTAAGAAAAACCATGCCACTGTATATAAAAATAATCCAACCAGCTTCCATATCTTCTTCGGTGAACGTACAAGCGGAAAATAATTCCAAACGTCCAGATAATTATTCCAAAAAAACGGAGTAATAATAAACATCATAAAATATACAAAGCGATTTACATATAACCAAGTTCCGGAGAGCGGTTCTCCATGATCTTTTACTTCTACTGTCAGACAGAAATATATCCAAAATATATAATAAATGGCTGCAACAACCATATTCAGGACTTTCCCTTCCCGAAATCCCGGCGGCAGAAAACGAGTCCATGCAGGGCGGATTTTCCCTTTACGCTCATAAGGATCTGATATAGCAGATGTTTCAACTGTAACCGTTTTATCATTCAACGACTCTTTATCCGTATATGTATCGAAACACATACTCTGATAAACAGTTTGCATCATTTCCTCTGCTGTCTGATATCGTTTCTCCGGATCGATCTGGGTTGCTTTTCTGATTATCTGTGACACTTCCGGATAATCTTCATAGATTCCGTCCCGGATTAATTTTCCACACAACATATAATTTAATAATACGCCAAGTCCATAGATATCCGTCCGCGCATCTGACTGCAAAAAACCGTATTGCTCCGGTGCTGCAAATCCTCTTGTACCGATCAGCTCGGTATCCCGATTTCTCTCTGCGTCAAAAACTCTTGCGGTATTGAAATCGATCAGATATACAGATACGATTCCCTGCCCCTTTTTGAAATCTCCCTGAAGCATTACATTTGTCGGCTTGATATCCCGGTGTACGATCGGCGGTATATGACTGTGCAGTTTTTCTAATGTCCGGCAAAGATATTCGATCACCCTGCCGGCAGCATCCAAATCCAGGCATCCAAATTGTTCAATATATGTTTCCAACGTGATCCCCTGTATGTATTCTTCGATCAGATATAACGTACCATCCTCTTCCATACATTCATAAATCTGTGGAACGTAAGGGAGTTTTGATTGCTGTAGCCAATCATATATAGATTTGTCATATTGCGTCAGAATTTTTTCCACATAAATCTGTCCGGTCTCTATATGCCGCACCAGAGAAATTCCCTTTTTATGCTCTACTTCTTCCAGTCTGCGATAAAAGGACAGACGACTTTGTATTTCTAAATTCATATCATTTTCCTATTGTTTATCTTGAAATTGCATTATCGACAAGTATAATAAATATTATATGGTACTGATAAAAATTATCAAGGGAAAGAATACAGGATCGATCATGAAAACGACCAGAACAACAGATCTGCTGAATGAATTATCAACCGATGATTCAAATATACATTTTAAATCTTTTATAACATCTCATGCAGATGATATGTCCTGTGACAATCTGCAGGATTATTTTAATCTGTTCTTTAAAGATCACCCGGAACTTCTGATCGCCGATGTCATAAAACGAAGCAATCTGGACCGCGGCTATGCTTATCAGATCTTAAACGGCAGGAAACCACATCCCGGAAAATACAAGCTGGTTCTTCTGACATTATGCGCCGGAATGAATTTGAAAGAGATCCAGCGTGCACTTACAATCTCCGGAAATGCCGTATTGTATCCCAAATTTCCACAGGATGCTGCCCTGATCGTATGTATCAATCAGAACTGTACTTCTGCATTTGAAGTGATGAATTTCTTTGCGGAAAATAATCTGGATTTTCCTGAATAAACGGAGGTATATCAAATGGATACTTTTAGAAACATGAGAAACGACAAACTGGCGAAAGCCATGATAAACAAGCTGGCTGCCAGAAATATGGAAGGCTTCTATGTCCAGACAAAGGAAGAAGCTAAGGAGCTTGCACTGAGTCTGATCCCGGAAGGAAGCTCTGTCGGCTGGGGCGGTTCCATGACCGTAAAAGCAACCGGACTTTTAGATGCTGTTATCGAGGGAAACTACAAAGAGCTGAACCGTGATACGGCAAAAACACCGGAAGAAAAAGACCGGATCTCCAAAGAGTGTTTCTTTGCAGACTACTTCTTAACAAGCTGCAATGCGATCACTGAAGACGGCATAATGGTAAATATCGATGGCAATGGAAATCGTGTGGCTGCCATTGTCTACGGTCCTTCCCATGTTATCGTGATCACAGGAATGAACAAGGTAGTACGAACAGAAGAAGATGCTTTAAGCCGTGCAAGAAATGAAGCAGCTCCGATCAATGCACAGCGCTTCGGACTTTCAACCCCTTGCAGTACAACCGGCGAATGCGCAAACTGTCTGTCACCGGAAACAATCTGCTGCCAGTTCTTAACCACCCGCTATTCCAAGCACAAAGGCCGTATCAAGGTCATTCTTGTAAACGAAAATCTGGGATTTTAGAATAACAGACAAATTTCAGGGGCTGTTTATTATTATTGCGCAAGACACTTTCGTTCTATCCTACTCTGTATAACTTCGAACTAACCTCGACAATACCTCGCTAAGTTCTCAGTTATCGACGCAACGGTACATAAGGTTGCAAAATACGCAACCTAAGTACCGGCGCTCGGACAGGCTTGCTACATAATAATAAACAGCCCCTGAAGTTTGTCCGTTATCCTTCTATCGAGATAATCTTCTTTTCTTCTACTTCCGGCTGGTCGTCGAATTTTGGTACATAGACATAAAGAACGCCATTTGCAAATCTTGCTTTAATATCCTGTTCACTGACTTTATTACCAACATAAAAGCTTCTCTTATAGTGACCGGAATATCGTTCTCTCTTGATATAACTTCCCTCTCTGCCTTCATGATCTGATCCGGCATAACTTGCAAGGATCGTCAGATATCCACCTTTTAATTCCGCCTTGATGCTCTCCTTTGGGAATCCCGGCAGATCCATCTCTATCTCATATCCGTCCTTTGTTTCGAATATATCAGTTGCCATTGTAGTCATGGTACGAAGTCCGGAACGGCTGCCCCAGAAGGAATCATCAAAAAAGCCATTCATCATCTCAAAATTATCTGAAAAAATACTTGGTCTATCCATCCTAATTACCCCATTTCTATTAATATTTCTGGTTTTATATCTGTTTTACATTACCAACGTTTTCTGTATTTTATTTAGAGACACATATTATAAAATATCTTTTCGTTATTTTTACGCTTGCTTTATATTATTTATAGCACCTTTTGTTAGCACTGTAAACAACCGAGTGCTAATTTAAATATTATCTTTTTGTAAACTTCTCCTCCATTACGCGGATACCATGATAGAACATCTCATTAATCGGAGTTGGCACGCCAAGCTCTTTTCCCATCTTTATGACATTGCCGGCAAACATCTCTACCTCAGTCAGCTTCTCTGCTTCCAGATCCTGCAGGGTTGATGGTTTGTTCTCGGGTGGAATCGTCTTTACTGTAACATCCTGCTCCGCTATTTCTTTTTCACCTATATCGATTCCCTTCTTCTGCGCGATCGCAGCCACTTCCCGCATGGCATTGTCACGGATCCAATTCGCACTGTCGCTGATACGGAAAAATCCAAATGGGATACCGAGCAACGCACAGGTCATATTTTCCCCAATATTGCACATGTATTTAAACCAGAGTCCCTTTAACATATCCGGATCGATCTCATATGGAATATCGGCATGATCAAATACTTCTTTTACAGCAAGTACACGATCTGACAGAACATCATTTTTCTTCTCTCCGAAGTGAATCTTGCCCCAGTACGGATCAAAGTCTGCTTTTCCATCTTTCATAACAATGGACATTCTCATATATGCATATAATACATGTTCTTCGCCAAATGCCTGAATCAACTGTTCCTCACTGTCTACACCATTTAGCAAAGACAGGATCAATGTATGTTCACCTACCTGATGGCGGATATCTTCTATTGCCTGCACAAATCCATAGCCCTTTACACCGATCAGGATCAGGTCCGCCGGCTCTCCCTGTTCTTCGGGTGTCACGATCGGAAATCTGTAGTTGACGCCATTGATCGTAACTCCTTTACTTTCCAGGCGTTTTTTACGTTCACCACCTGCAATAATATAAAAATCATCTCCAAATGCTTCATATAATCTTGGTGCAAAAAATACACCCATGGCTCCAAGTCCGATCAATGCAATTTTTTTGATCTTCATATTTCTTATTCCTCTTTTCCACTATATTGATTCTTTGTTTAACATTCTATCCTGTTTTGGTGTGATTCCACGCCATCTTTTATATGTCCTTATAAAATGACTACAATCAAAAAATCCTGTTTCCTGTGCAATATAATCCAGATCATAATCCGAATTTAACAATAGTTCCTGTGCTTTATTCAACCGTATGTACTGTATATATTCTTTGCACGATCTTCCGTAATTCTCACGGAATAACCGCGCAAAATTAGAATAACTCATATTACACATCTCTGCCAGCTTCTGTATTTCCAGGGGATCTGATGAATGCATATCGATATACTCCAGAATATGATAAAACGATAACCCGGTATCTGCGTGTTTCCCCCGTTTCTGAACATTGATTTTTTCTGATTTTCTGGCTATGGCAACTAGCAATGATTGTATGCGTGACTGCACGGCAAGCATATACATTGCTGCTTTTGTCTCATACTCTGATACAATATCGCGTGCAAATAAATCAATCTCACCCAGAGTATCCTTTTCGTGCAAAACAATACAACAATCTTCCTCCGCTGTCCTCCTCACAAAACAGTCATACATTTTCTGCAAATATGCCTGGGGGATATTTAATGTATGAATGTTGAACTTGATAACTGCATACCAGACGTTTTCTGTTCTCAATCGATGCCCCGATTGAGGGTGTTTACCTTTTCGCAGTCTTCTTCCAATAATCTGCGAAATGATCTTGCGGCTGTATTCAGTGGATGCTGGCTGTCATATATCATGCAGATATGCCGGTCAGGAATTTTCTCCTTTAGGACTGCCTGTATTACCTCTCCGCGTTTGAGCGCCTCACCTGCCATGGATTCCGGTATAAATGCCAGTCCCAGCTCACAACGGACAAGCGGCAGGATCTGATCCGTTGTCGCAGCCTCCGTATCCGGTGCAAATTCTATCCCGTGCGATAAAAACAGCCGCTCATAAAATCGAAATGTCATCGTTTCTCTTCCAAGACTGATCAACGGATAATTCTTTAATTCTTTTAAAGACAACGTCTTTCCCTGCAGCTCTTTAAAGGATTGTCCACCGATCAGAATCTCCCGAAACGATCTCAACATTCTGGTTTCAAGAGGCGAGTCTGCTTCCACCGGTGTCGACACAACAGCAAAATCAATCTTACCGCTCTTTACTGCATCTACTGCCTCCGGCGTGGAATGATTATAGATTCTCAGTCGAATTCCCGGATATGCAGTATGAAACGACCTTAATTTATCAAACAAATATATATTTAACGCTGTCTCGCTGGCTCCGATCGATATACTTCCATGTACCATGCCCGAATAGTCCGCCAGTTCATCCTCTGCCGTTAATAACTGATGCATAGCTGCCGACACATACATATATAGTTTTTCTCCCTCCGGTGTAAGCTGAACGCCCCGGTTGGTTCTTACAAATAAGGTACTGTGCATCTGCTGTTCCAGACAGTTCATCGCTCTTGTAACATTTGGCTGGCTGCTTTCCAGAACCTTCGCAGCCTTTGTAAAATTATGATATTTTGCCACATAATAGAAAATTTTATAATATTCAAAGTTAATATTCATCTGTCTTCTCCGTTTCTTTTATCATATCAAATGATTATGTCTGTCATATCAATTATATCTTTTACTTATCTTTTTGCCAATAGTATAATTGTGCAGAACAGAAAAAGAAAGGAAGTCGGTTAAGCATGAACGAAACTACAATTTTTCCACGAGAAAAAAAGGCAGATTTCTTATTTGAAAAAATCCTGAATGATCCATGGGCATGTGAGAAATTACAGGAAACATTTGCAAATTACCTGTGCTATAACGAGGATGCTTACGATGCACCACTTCCGGCAGAAGAATTTGCACAGGCACTATTCAATTCCTATCATAACCGGGATCTGTCTGCATTTCTTATGGCGATCTGCAACAATACCCTGTTTGATCTTCTGCGCAATTCCTTTCTGATCCCATATCGATTCAACGCAGATGGCAAAACAAATCCTGTCATTATGACAGATGACAATGGTCAGTTGCTTCCTGAATACAAAACTTCGATCCGGGAAAAAGAATATCGTCATTTTCATAAGATCTATCAGACACTTAGAAACAATAAAAATATCTATCTAGCCCGCGCATACAGATACAGTCACGATTATGCCGCAAATGACATGAAACCGGAACAGAAGATTCTGGAAAAAAGTGACGGTGTACTGTTGATCCGCGAGCTTCCCGATACTGTAAAGCAAAAGGAGACAGAGGCAGAAGCATATTCTGCTGTATGGAATCTTATGATCGCACTGGAAAAGGAGCTTCCTATGTCCTACATTTTCTACGGGCAGGATTCTCTGGTGAAAAATAATTCCCGATATGATGAAATCGGCATATTCCTTCCAAATTCATTATTCCTGACGAATCTGGAACATCATATTGAAAAAGCGGAGGAGATCATCTATGCCAAAGAACAGTAATTATACAGATATCATGGAAAAAAACCATATGGAAATTCCATGGCATGATTATGTAAAAAACGATAGCAATGTCCTGATCGCCAAGGCGGGGCTGATAGAAAAAGCCTCTGTTATTGGAAGGGTCGGGTTAATTATGCTCTCCTGTGGAACAGGTGCCTGGCGTGTTCGTACTTCCATGAACCGCCTGTCCAAAGAACTGGGCGTAACCTGCACCGTTGATGTCGGATTGATGTCCATTGAATTCAACTGTTTTGATGGAACCGACTGCGTTTCACAGTCTCTGAGCATTGCAAATACCGGTGTAAACACCTCGAAGCTCTATCGGATGGAACAATTCGTTGACAATTTTCCAAAAGAAGAAGCCCATCTGACGGGCGAAGAGATCCACCGGCGTCTTGATCAGATTGAGAAGATCCATACACTTTATTCACCTGCAAAACTGGGTCTGGCTTCAGCCCTCGCCTGCTGTGCATTTACCTTCCTATTAGGCGGCGGTCCTGTTGAAATGATCCTTGCTTTTATTGCAGCCGGTGTTGGAAATGTCATCCGTACCAAAATGATCAAGCATCATTTTACCCTTTTCTTTAACATAGCAGTATCCATATCAGCCGCATGCCTGACATATGCCATCTGCTTTCACCTTGCAGAAATCTTCTTCCACGTATCTGCACTCCATGAAGCTGGCTATATCTGCTCAATGCTGTTTATCATTCCCGGATTTCCATTCATAACAAGCGGCATTGACCTGGCTAAACTGGATCTTCGGTCCGGGCTTGAACGTCTGAGCTACTCTGTCATCATAGTTTTAGTAGCCACTATGTTCGCCTGGATCATGGCATTGCTGTTACATTTTCATCCTCAGGATTTCTCCGCTTTGAATCTGGCTGTAGGTACAAAGCTTATCCTGCGGATCATTACAAGCTTCTGCGGAGTCTTCGGTTTCTCCATTATGTTTAACAGCTCGATTCCGATGGCTGTCACCGCTGCCTGTCTCGGAGCAGTTGCAAATACTCTCCGGCTGGAGCTTGTCGATTACACAAGTACTCCTCCGGCTGCTGCCGCATTCGCAGGCGCATTAACCGCAGGTCTTCTTGCCTCCGTTATAAAAAGAAATAACGGATATCCAAGAATCTCTCTGACCGTTCCGTCCATCGTTATCATGGTTCCGGGACTTTACCTTTACCGTGCTTTCTATAATCTTGGTATCATGTCCCTAACAGAGGCTGTTTCATGGCTTTCATCTGCGATCATGATCATTATTACTCTGCCTCTCGGTCTGATATTTGCAAGGATCCTGACAGATCGTACTTTCCGGTACTGCACCTGATTCATGTATCGGACGCAAGCCCTTATTTATCTTTTATGTTGAAAAATTATCATTGAATTATGTCGTATTCTGGCATATAATATTTCCAATATTTATATATTCAGGGAGCTGACAAATTAGCCGGCTGAGAGGAGAATGAAGTTCTCGACCTGTGAACCTGATTTAGGTAATGCTAACGTAGGGATGTGTATTAGAGGTGCCCTGCGGCATCTTTTTTTATTGCTCTGTGGCAGATCGGGAGCACCACTTTCTGCCACGTAAAATAACATTGGTTGTGATAAGGAGGATAATATGGAAAATTACACAACACAAATGGACGCAGCCAGAAAAGGGATCATCACTCCGGAGATGAAGATCGTAGCGAAAAAGGAACATATGGCTGTCGAGGCGCTCAGGGATTTAGTTGCAAAGGGACAGGTTGCCATCTGTGCTAATAAGAAACACACCTGTCTGAATCCTGAAGGTGTCGGCAGTATGCTGCGTACCAAAATCAACGTAAACCTTGGAGTATCCAGAGACTGCAAGGACTATAACATTGAGATGGAAAAAGTAATGAGCGCAGTTAATATGGGCGCAGAGGCGATCATGGATCTGTCCAGTCATGGAAATACACAGCCATTCCGTCAGAAGCTGACAAGCGAATGTCCTGCCATGATCGGTACAGTTCCGATCTATGACAGTGTCATCCACTATCAACGTGATCTTGCAGAGCTGACAGCAAAGGATTTCATCGATGTTGTCCGTCTTCATGCAGAAGATGGTGTTGACTTTGTAACCTTACACTGTGGAATCACAAGAAAAACGATCGATCAGATCAAGAAACATAAACGTAAAATGAACATCGTAAGCCGGGGCGGAAGTCTTGTATTTGCATGGATGAGTATGACCGGTCAGGAAAACCCGTTCTATGAATATTTCGATGAGATTTTAGATATCTGTGAGGAATATGATGTTACGATCTCCCTCGGAGATGCATGTCGTCCGGGCTGTCTGGCAGATGCGACTGACGTATGCCAGATTGAAGAACTGGTACGTCTGGGCGAGCTGACAAAGCGTGCCTGGGCACACAATGTACAGGTTATGGTGGAAGGTCCCGGTCATGTACCACTTAACCAGATTGCTGCAAATATGGAAGTTCAGAAGACCTTATGCATGGGCGCACCATTCTATGTTCTCGGGCCTCTGGTTACAGATATCGCTCCCGGTTACGATCATATCACCAGCGCGATCGGTGGTGCTGTTGCTGCCATGAACGGAGCTGCTTTCTTATGCTACGTTACCCCAGCCGAGCATCTTGCACTTCCAAATGTAGATGATGTAAAACAGGGTATCATCGCATCGAAGATCGCTGCTCATGCAGCCGACATTGCAAAGGGTATTCCGGGTGCCAGAGATATCGATGATAAGATGGCGGATGCCAGACGTGTCCTGGACTGGGATGCACAGTATGCCTGCGCACTTGATCCTGCTACAGCCAAAGCGATCCGCGACAGTCGTATGCCGGAGGATGATCACTCCGATACCTGTAGTATGTGCGGCAAGTTCTGTGCTGTCCGCAGTATGAACAAGGCTCTCGCCGATGAGTACATCGACATTCTGTAGTACGAACGCATATATAATGGGCGGTTCTCTGCCACTGACTATCTATAATTGACTCGCTATGATTTCTATTTGATGCACATGCCTGATTCGTAAATACTCCTGTGCCAACTCGCCTTCGGCTCAGACAGGCACCCGTATTTACTGGCAATGTGCATCGCATGACGAAATCTTCGCTAATGTCAATATATAGTTAGTCAGTGACAGAGAACCGCCCATTTTATTTGCTGTCTTATTGCAGAATGTAAAACATGCAGTTCTTAATAATCAGAATGTTTTCCAACATCTTTCTTTCATAAAATCTGCAATAACAGAGATATTTTCACCTTCAGCTAAAAAGCATCTCCCGTGTTTGCATTCCTCCAATATATGCATTCATCTTTTCTTGTCATACGATGGATGGTCGCCACGGTCAACCACAACCTCGTATCCGATTCCCTGCATTCTCCGCATCATACAGCCACAGCACTCCGAGGCTTCTTCCCCGGTGCAGATCTTATTGTCATATAACAGATATTTTTTCCTGACACCGACCGGTGACAGATTCGGCATCACAACATTTGCCCCGGCAAGAATCCCCTTCTCCCTGCCAAGCGGATGGATCGTGCCAAGTGCTGTTGTCGCAGGAAGCAGCACAGTAGGATGGATCAGACGGATAATTGACAGCAGCCGTAAGGTCATCTCAAGTGTTCCGGCAGCCTCTTTTCCAAACGGTGTGTCTGCCTGCGGAATAAAAGGTCCGATTCCGCACATTTCCGGTTCCAGTTCTTTGATCAGACAGAGATCCTCATATAGCGTATCGACCGTCTGATATGGTGAACCGACCATAAAGCCACACCCGGTCTGATAACCGATCTCTTTCAGGTCATGCAGGCACCGGATCCGGTTGTCAAATGACATTTCTCTCGGATGAAGCTTCTCATAATGTGCCTTATCCGCAGTCTCGTGACGAAGCAGATAACGTTCCGCCCCGGCAGCAAAATACCGCTCATAGGCTTCCCTGCTTTTCTCTCCGATTGACAATGTGATTGCACAGTCCGGATGCTGGTGTTTGATCTCTGATACGATCTCACAGATCTGGTCATCTGTATAAAACGGATCTTCGCCTCCTTGTAACACAAATGTCCGAAAACCGAGCCGATATCCACTCTGACAACAGTCAAGAATCTGATCTTTGGTCAGCCGGTACCGATCAACATGGCAGTTATCTCTTCTTATCCCACAATAAATGCAGTTATTTTTACAATAATTTGTGAACTCGATCAGTCCACGCATATAGACTTTATTTCCATATACCTTCTGCGCTTCCGTTCCGGCACATGCCATCAATTCTTCGATCATTTCCTGATCGTCTGTTCCCAGCAGAAGCTGAAGCTGTTCTTTTGTAATATTCTGTTTATCGCGAATCTCTGTTATCAGTGTATGCATAAACGGTTTCCATCCTGTTTTTACTTATAAATAGTTTATCACATTTTTCTCTTATACAACATCCACTTTTCCGGATTGCATACAAACGATGCAAAAAAAGTTCAAAGATATTGCATTTCTGTGTCGGTTTATATACAAAAATGATGCATTTCAAATATATGCTAGATACATCAAATAAATGAACAACCGCTCATGCCCGGGCAGCGAGTTTCGACAACAGACCATATGTCTGTAGATGACCAATAATATAAATACTTACATGAAACCGGAGGAACTTGAGGACATGACAACTCTTACAATCAAAACAAATGCACTGGATAACAATATACGGATCATCAAACGTCTGGCAAACGGCGCAAAGGTCATAGCAGTATTAAAGGGGAACGCTTATGGGCTTGGACTTACAAAATTTGCATCGTTCTTACAATCAAAGGGTATTGATAACTATGGTGTAACCGAACTGTCAGATGCTGTCACCTTACGCAGAAACGGAATCACGGGAAATATCCTGCTGATGACTCCATTATATAACTCAGAAGATATCACGACTGCGATCGATCACGATATCACGCTCAGCATCACCAGTACCGACTGTGCGCATGTGATCGATGAAACGGCCGCCTACATGAACCATCCGACAGTCCATGCACATCTCTGCATTGACACCGGATTTGGCAGATACGGCTTCTTATGTTCAGATGAAAAACAGATTGCCAATACAATTCAATCACTGAGGCATATAAAAATCACCGGCATCTTCTCTCATTTTCATGCGGCAGCCTGCAGAAATGAATACTATGTGAAGAAACAGTTTCAGGATTTTACCCATCTCTGTGATGCTCTCCGGAAAGATGGCGTCCCGGTAGGCATCCGTCATATCTCATCTTCAACTTCGATGATAAAATATCCTTCCATGAACTTAGATGCCATCCGCATCGGTTCTGCTTTTCTTGGCAGACTTGCGGTTCCAAATGATTATGGTTTTCGTGAGGTCTGTAATCTGTCCGCCTATGTGGACGATATCTATGAACTGCCGGCCGGTCACAACATTGGCTATGGTCACAGCTTTAAACTGTCACACAATGCAAAGACAGCCGTTATCTCCGCCGGATATTATCATGGGCTTGGAATGGAACGCCACACCGATTCCCGAACAAATTTCTTCTCTCCGATCCGTATTTATTATAAATTAAAAGGCACTTTCCATAAAAAGACACCGGCTGCCAGCTTTAAAGACTACCGGCTTCCGGTGTTAGGTCAGATCAGTATGAACTCCGTTATCGTGGATACAACCGGATGTAATATCTCGGTAGGTGATACGGTTACATTTCCGATCAATCCAATCTTCGTCAACAGCGCTGTTCCGCGGGTGTATATGTAACCTGTCTCGTGTTGTCCGGGCGACTGCCGGTACGCGGGTGTATATGTATCCTGTCTCATGTTGTTTGAGCTACTGCCGGTACGCGGGTGTATATGTATCCTGTCTCATGTTGTCCGGGCGACTGCCGGTACACTTTGTACTGTCGTTTGCTTTTTTTCGTTATGAGATGCAAATTGTCAGCGAATGCGGGTGCCTGTTTGAGCCTGAAAGGCGAGTTGGCACAGGAGCATGAGCGAATCAGACATTTGCAACGAATAGAAAAAAACAAGACATACAAAGTATACCGGCAGTATCCCGGACAACATGAGATAGGATACATATACACCCGCAAAATAACAGTAGCCCGGACAACATAAGGCAGCCAAACTTTATATCACATGGATGCGACAGGTGTTACTATCATATACTTTGCATCCCCGGTCAGCGGATCACGGCGTTTGTAATCGAATAATATATAGCATACTTCAGACAGACGATTTCCCGTCTCTCTGTTGTAATAAATCTTTTCTATGTGTGTCATTCTGGACATAGATTTCCAGTCACAGCCATGATAGTCTTCTTCCCGAAGGTATCTGTGGTCGTTGGCCTCACGGATGTAGAAGTCCCGGAACAAATCTCTCACACCCTCCTGTTCCGGGGCGAAATCCGGCCGGGTCTTCATATTCTCACGAAGATATAAGTCAAATACCAGCATTTCCCGAATCAGTTCTGTCTTCTCAGGGAAGTGTTCTTCTGCAAAATGAAGCAGTACATGATACCGGTAGATTCTCGCCGGTGTCTGGATAAAATACCCCTTTTCATCATAATAAGCTGCAAGGCTCGCATAAAAATCAAACGGCGAATCAAATTCTTCCACCAGGAATGGCAGCGTGCTCTCAAACTGACAGCTGTTATAATAAATCTCTACCATTTCTTCGATCTGCTTTAATCGCAGGATCTCATCATAAGATATCCACTTTGTAAATAAGACTTCATACGGCGGACAGCTCGTATACTGTAAGCCATACCGTTCTGCATTGTCATGCATCTTCGAACCCTTTAGTACCTTTAAAAAACCTAACTGAAGCTGCTCCGGCTTCATCGCATATACATCATTAAAGGAATGTGCAAATGATTCATAATCCTCATACGGAAGCCCCGCGATCAGATCCAGATGCACATGCACATTATGTCCCTGATGGATCCGGGCAACGATCTTTGCCAACTTATCAACATCCATTACACGATCGATCTCCCTTATCGTCTGCAGATTTGTCGACTGTACTCCGATCTCCATCTGTATTGCCCCCGGCCGCAGACTGTTGACCAGCTCCAATTCTTCCTCATTTAAAATGTCTGCTGCGATCTCAAAATGAAAATTTGTGATCCCATTGTCATGTTCATTGATATACCTCCAGATCTCCATTGCATGTTCATGGGAACAGTTAAATGTCCGGTCTACAAACTTTACCTGTTTTACCTGATGATCTAGGAAAAACTGCAGTTCCTTCTTCACCAGATCAAAACTGCGGAAACGAACCCGTTTGTCAATCGACGACAGACAATAACTGCACCGGAACGGACAGCCTCTGCTGCTCTCATAATAAATGATCTTATTTTTAAAAGTGTCCAAGTCATAATACAGAAACGGAAGCTCCGACAGATCGGTAAGTCCTCTTGGCTTCGTACAAATAATATCTTCTCCTTCCCGAAGCACCAGTCCGTCAATATCTCGAAAATTTCTGGTATCACGGAAATTTTCAATACCACAGGAATTCCCAGTATTACAAGCATTCCCAATATCATAAGACTTCCCAGTATTATGAATATTTCCAATATCAAGATATCTTCTCAACACATCATAAAAGGTTGCCTCTCCTTCTCCAACCATAACTCCTGTAAGCTCCGGCATCTCCGCAAGAAGCTTATCAGCATCATAGGTTACTTCCGGACCACCGACCCAGATATCTGTATCCGGAAGGAGCTTCTTCAATTCTTTTATGATCTCACGGATCATCTCGATATTCCATATATAACAGGAAAATCCAACTGCATCCGGTCTTCTCTTATAGATATCTGCAAGAATCTCTCCCTTTTGATTGTTGATCGTATATTCTGCGATCCCGATATATTCTGCAAGAGACGGCTGTCTCTTTACCGAATAAGAATACAGGGAATAAATACCCGGATTTGAATGAATATATTTTGTGTTTAATGCTGCCAGTAAGAACTTCAAGGAATTCACGACCTCCTACTATATGATTTTCTGTATCTTTGCAGGCTCATTCATAATAATCTCTTTTTTCATATTTCCGATATATGAAATTATTTATCTATTTCAAGGATTATACCACAGATAAGATTTATTAAGCTACAAAATCCGGAATTTGCCTTTACTTTAGAAATCGCGGATGATAGACTAAGGCTGTAGACAAAATTATATTATAGGAGGGTATCTATGAACAAAAAAATGAAACACTTATTACTGGCTTTATGTGTCTGTATCTTTGGTCTTATGATGACAGGTTGTGCATCAGAGACTACAACTACCATAAAAGTCAAATCGGCAACTAAGGCTGACTTCTCTATTCAGGTTGGCTATGACGATGAACTGTTATCCGCTATTGCAACCATGAGTGAAACCACAACAGAAGATCTCATCAAAGAACTGAAAGGATCAGGAGCTGTATATGCCAAAAAGACAATCAACGGCATCACCTACCACACCTTTACAGCATCTGCAAAAAATGCAAAAATGACAGATATTGAGAAGCTGTTAGAAGAAGCCGGATATACAAATGTATGTCTTACCAAAGATTTCTTCTATGCAACCTTTGATCCTGATAACGCCGCAAAGAACATGTCTTGTATCGCAGGGCTTACCAGCAAAGCAGCAGAGCTTCAGGCTAACGACAATTATGATCTGTCAAACATCCAGTTCTTTATGAAGACCAATGTTACCATGAAGTCTAAGATCAAGACAACAAACGGTAAACTGTCCAACAAGTCAAAAACAGTAAAATGGACGATCAAGGATGCTTCAAAGAAAAAGAATCTTTACGCTTCTACAGCTAAGACAACCAAGACAGCAAAGACAACAGCCGTTAAGAACAACAAGTCATACAAAGCCGGCAAGAAGATCACAGTATCAAACAGCAAGAGCCTTGTAAAGATGAAACTGGACGGCAAAGCAGTTAAGAAGAACACAGTTGTTAAGAAAAAGGGTACACATACCCTGACCATCTGGTCAAAAAACGGCAAGGTTCAGAACGTAATCTTTACAATTAAATAAGACGATTTATCACATAAAAAAACATCCATATCTTTATTTACAGCATTTATCTGTATTATAAAATATGGATGTTTTAATTTTATAATTTTATCTTTTATCATAGACAAGAATCCATCTGCTCTATATTGTTGTGAAGCAGATGGATTCTGTACTATAACCACATTATTAAAGTTCTTTATTTCATCCAGACATCGATATCCACCGAGCCGGAGATTCCCGGCACACTTCCCTCGCTGGTGTACTGCCAGCCGGTAAACAAATATGGGAAATCGGGTACATTGGAATATTGTGCCAGCCACAGCTGATAATCTCCCAGCCGATCCATATCCAGATTCTGTGCATACCAGTTCCTGTTTGCATAGATCATCGGTGTATATCCTGCATCCTTGATCGTATCGCAGAATCCAACGATTGCATCCGTCCGTTCCTCATTTGAGATATCATTGGCACGGGCGCCGTCCGCTTCCATCTTCTCCGTATCGATCACTACCGGATAACTGATCTTATAATCAGCAATGTTCTTGAGCACATACTGTGCCTCTTCCACGCCTTCCTCGTAGCTTACCGCCTGTGTATAGAAATATACACCGACCGGCATCTTGCTTTCGAGTGCAGTCTCTATATTCGTTACATAATTATCATCCAATGCCAATCCACCCTGAGTGTATCCACGATAACCAAGACGGATCATTGCAAACTGGATACCGGCTTCTTTTACCTGATCCCAGTCGATCGTTCCCTGATGACCGGATACATCGATTCCCAGCTTTGCATTCTTGATATTATCATCTGAATAACGCATATACCCATCATCATCCAGCTGAAATCGTTCCAGATCATAATTATGTCTGGCTACCTTGCTACTGATCTTATAGAGCTGGCAGGTCTCACGATCATCACCGACGATGATATAACTCTGCTTGATATAATTCCAGTAATTCTCGTAGATCAGATTTGCGAGTTCGCCCGGTGGAAGCTCCACTCCATAAGTTACTTCTGTATATAACGTAGGCTTCGACCTTGTCGTCTTATTATGCTCCACTCCTATACAGATACCCGCTATAATACCGATCACAATACCAATTATAATGCATACCGCATATTTCATACGTTTTTCAAGTTGTTTTTTTCTGTCTATTTCTCTCATGTCTGCCACAAGCCGTTTAAAATTGGATTCGCTCTGTACCAAGTCTCAATTGAATAATTTTATCATATTTTCGTCTGATCGCATGGCGATATCGTCTTGCCACATTATCCGAAAACATATCTGTAATATCTTCTTTATTCAGAATCGCTCTGTCATATAACACTCTGTATTTGATATTCCAGTCATACATCAGACTTGTACAGTTATCGATACTTACCTTTATAAACGCGCCTTTCTTCTTTCCTGTTAATACTTTCAGATTTGCCTGCTTTCTGCCAACAGAATTCTTGACATCAAACAAAACCTCAGCCCCCGGAAACCGCTGCCATATAGCATCAAGAAACGCCTGTAGTTTCTTTGTTGTAAAATACTTCGTAACATCACAGCATACAAATAATATCGCTTCTCCCTGATTCTTCTTAACACTGTCAAGCCAAGTAAAATCCAAAATAGATTTTCCAATGTTCTGCTCCCTATCCTTGCTCTCCAGCATTCTGCGGCGAAGTTCCATTGTCTCAGGCATATCAACATTATACCATCGGATCCTTCCGTTATCCATCCGCGAAAACATGGTATCAAGTTCCGCCCCGACATTTACAATGATCCCATCTGCATACCTCATAATAAACTGTTTTACCCGTTTGTCAATCTCTACGATTCTTCCCATCTTAACCAGACGATCATATTCCGAATACATCGCATTCAGATCCTTATGGGAAACATTCAATTTTGTTGCAAGCTTAATAGATTCATCATCCTGATAAATCTTTGGATAGCGTTCCGCCACCATGGATCTTGCCCACACTGCCCGCTTGATCTCCGGGTTTACGAGTTTTGCTTCATCCTTAATACTGTCACTGATACGATTGATGATCATACGGCACTCAGGAATATGAGGATGCTCGATATAATCATGAGGCATCCCGAAATATTCAAAATAATGGATTCGAATCTGCTGTTTCTTTAGTCGATCATACAGATATCTTGCATATCCGTTTAACAGATCATCTTCTACCGTAAAAATGGCAATCTCATCACAGATATCAGTCAGATCTGCGTATACCGGACAGGTATATTCATTTTGATGATACAAATCCCTAATCCAGTATTTTCTCAAAAATTCTTTTATTCCTGGACGATAATAATACTTCCGCATCTCCTTCTTTCGATCCATCATTAGGTTCGCCATATTACCATCCATAAATTCAGTATCCATCGCCGGAGATAACAGAATCAGTTTATCCGGTCTCCTGATACCTTCTTTCCATGAAAGAACTGCCAGTGATAACGCAAGTCCGCCACCGGTCGAATCTCCGACTACTACCAGTCGGTCGATTGACATTTTCTTTGTCAGATGACGATATGCTCCGATCAGCATATCAAATGTATCCTGTGCACAGAACTCCGGTGTCAATGGATAGATCGGAACAATCGCACCGTAACCATTTTTCTCGATGACGGATGCAACAAATTCCCACTGATTTCTATTGATCTCCATGCAATGCCCGCCGCCGTGAATATAGAAAAAGAAATTTCTAACCTCTTTTCCTTTTGGCTTCACATAATAACATACACCAAGCTTTTCTTCGACCTTTGTGATCTCAAACTCATCCTGCATCCACTTTGGAGGAGTGCTGCATTCGTATTTTCTGCCCTTCAAGACCTTTTTTGCAATGTCATCTGCTTTCATACGTTTATCATCGAGCATGATACCTTCTATTTTCTCTTTTATGATAACAAGACTGTTTTGTGTACTCATATACTTTCTTCCTTAATATACACGTAACCCATTTTTACCTGTTACCATTTTCACATAACCATGGATGAATATCAAGTAAAATTTAATTCTCAGCTATAAATCCCCAGTCTTCATCTGCCGTAATATTAAGGCTCTCAGACAGTAGCACAGGATCTATGAGATCACCCGTTACAGCATCTAAAATTACCAGCTGTGACGTATATGGATCATCATGATCATTATCTGCTTCCTCATGCCTGCTGAATATCCATGCAGGCACAAAACAGTATGTATCCTGATCCTCAGTCTGCCTCAGACAATATCCAAGCTCCAGATGATCAAATATTACTTCTCTGTATCCGGTCTTATATTTCTTATAGAATTCAGGTATTGCTTTCTCTGCCTTCTGTATCATTTCATCAAATGAAAGTAATGTGACCGAGTATGTCTGTCCTGTCGGTTCCAGATAATCTTTCCAGCCGGCATTGATAACTCCATTTTCATCTACATATATCGTGTAGGATTCATGCGGAAGATCAAGTTCTATATCACCATCTTCCCCTGACAGATAATCAGTATCATAATATGCATAATCAGCAACCATCTGTGTACCCGCTGCCCGTCCATACAGGAAAATATAACCATCCCATTCACTTGCACCGACAGGGTTGCCGCTGTCATCATAATATGCCCACATCAGATCACTGACACCTTTAACCTGAACATCACTGATTCCCAGATCCAAAAGAAAATCATCAGCGATCGTCTTTGCTTCATCGACTGAATAGATACACTTGTTATCATGCACCATGGCTTCCGTTTCTTCCTCTGTCGTTCCGTCCTGTCCATTTCCTTGTGATGATTCGGTTTCCGTTTCCATGGACGCCGACTGCTCCTTATATTCTTCTACAGACATCATCGGGAGCTGGATCATATCCACCTCGGAGGCTCCATCCTGCGGACGATACTGTATCAAACTCTGTGTCATCTTAAAATGCGCCATCGGATATTCTGCACATGGAAAACCAAGCTCGAATTCTATATCATTACGGATGCCCTTATACAGATCAGCGGAATAATCAATAGCTGCTGCTCCATCCTCCGATGCTGCATCAAGCATTTTTTCCAGTCTCTTTATCTCATCTGTATACTGCTCCTCAAAGATTGCTTCTCCGTTTTCTTTTCTTGCTTTTGCATCTTCGTATTCCTGTTTTGTCGCATCCAGTTCATTTTCTATATCAGCTTTTGTCTTTGCTTTCTCACCACTCAGCTGAATATCCCGGTCAAATACTGCATTTACCACCTTTTCTTTATATTCCGGCGTCCTCTTCCTCTTTTTCACATATTCACGGATCGTACCTGACGTATCAAATGTCTGAATCCGGTCTGCTGCGATCTCGATAGATTCCAGCTCACTGTCTGCCGGATCTATCTTCTGATGACAGGATTCCGGTATATCATAACCGGCAGAAACCGTTCCACTGTCGCCATTTGCATCCAGCCCTGTCTGTGTCGTTTCCTCCTGCTGCACGGAATCATAATCGATATCCTTCTTCCCACAGCCGGAAGTTATGGCTGTAAACATTAATGTGCCTGCAAATAACAACGCCATTCCCTTTCTTTGTTTCACCCTTGATTTTTTCATATTGATCTTCATCCTTTCCTGTCTTAGAATTTCCCGTTTTCCCTCATATTTCAGATAAAGTTCTGATACTGTTTATTATTTGCTATTCTGTTTCTACATTCATGGTCCGATATGTACCAAGGGCCTTTGATACTTCCACGATATCAATATAGGAACCGTCTGTTGCATCAAGCACCACCATCTGATCCGGATTCGACTCACCCTCAACATTTCCATTATCGTCTGTATATTCTTCAACCTGCGTAAATATCCATGCCGGTACATATTCAAATTCCCCCTCCCGCTCGCCCTGTCTCAGGCAATAGCAAAGCTGCAGGCGGTTATATTCAATCGTTTTATACTGTGTACTGTATTTGGCATAATATTCAGGGATTGAAGAATCTGCACGTTTCATCAATTCTTTAAACGAGAGCATCTCTGCCGCTTCCGGTTCTTCCTCAGAAGAAAGATTATTTGTCCAATCCGCTCCGATGACACCATTATCATCGACTACGATCGTGCAGGAATCCGTAGGAATGGTTACTTCAGCATGTATCTGTGTAAAATTATCAACATTCCACGCATATAGTCCCTCTCCGATCGACTGATCCTTTATCATATGGTTGAATGTAAAATAATATCCATCGACATTTATCTCTACCGTACTGTAAAAATCATTATAATCCCATGCAAGCGCCGATGTCGAACTAAGAGACATATCATTACATCCGACATTCTTTAGAAAAGCTTCTGCTATTTCAAGTGCCTCCTGTTCTGAATACTTACATTCATTTACCGCCTTCTGTGCTTCTTCTGCTCCTGCATTACCATTTTCTACGCTTCTGTTTAATTCTATATACTGTCCACTCCTTATCGAATCCATCGGTTCATCCGGTGACCGGTACGATATTATATCCTCTTTTAATTCAAGACTGTAATCTGTATCTTCATCATTTGGCGGTGTAAAAATAAACTCATGATCTCCAATCGTTCCCAGATAACGAAGTGCAGAATAATCACCTGCCGCAGGATAAGTATCCGGTGCTTTCTCCAGTTTATCCTGAAGCTCTGCGATCGCATCATTTGCCTCCTTGATATGGTCTGCATCCGTTCCCAGATTCTTCTTATATGCCTCCCAGGAATCAATCTGAGCTTCTATATCTGCCTTTGTCATATTATCCTCATCATAAGCATAGATTCCTTTGCTTGTATCAAATATAGCCTCGGCTGCCTTTTTCCTGCCTTCCTGTCCTGTATTATTCTTGGATAATTTCTCTGTATACATTATGGCTGTGTCCGGTACTGAAATGTCACTGACCTTCATGGTGATATCATTAAGCCCTGAATCTCCGACCGCAATACTTCCATCATATGACTGCGGAATATCATATTTATCCTGAAGGCTTCCACTGTCCTTATTTCCGCTGCTGCCATCGATATTATAATCTACATTTTTCTTGCTACAGCCGGCAAGCATCGTCGATACCATCAGCGTACCAACCACCAGCCATGCTGTCTCTCTTTTAAATCTTTTATTTTTCATAGCCTTTCCCTCATTCATCTCTGTCAGTTTACTCTCCACTGTAAAAACTTCCTGCCGCCTTGGATAATTCAAACAGATCGATCACCGAGCCATCCGTGGCATCTTACGACTTTCTAATTAAAACACACTATGCAATCATTTTTGCATCATATCTGTACATTTCCTGAATAATCAAAAAGGCACACCCATCGCCTTCTCTATATAATTACACGACTTGTTGCGTTTCTATTCGACTTGCACGCTTGTGTGGAGCACTTATCGAAGGCGAGTCAACGACGATGCCTGAGTTTAGTGCGTACCATGTAAGTCCCCTTAGCGAAGACAAACCAAAGGTGCAGTCTGAGTTTAGTAGGACTTACTGATTTGTCAGCAGTCGCCCAAACTCACCCTGACGGGTTCAAACATGGGCTTGGTGCTGACAGCTAGTGCAAGTCTCATAACGAAACTACACAAATGTCGATGTTAATTATATAGAGAAGGCGATGGACGTGCCTTTTTAATCTACAGTTTTAATTTATAGTTTTATTCTTCAGAAGTATCTTCTGCACTATTGTCCTCAGCGGAAGTATCTTCTGTACTGTTATCCTCGGAGGAAGTATCATCAGTATCATCGATATCTTCTCCGTCTTCTGTCGGTGTGTCATCATATGTATAATATGTGCCAAGTGACTTGGACAGTTCCAGAAGATCGATCACTGATCCGTCTCTTGCATCTATGACTACCATCTGTGTAGGATTGTCTTTTTCTGAATAATCCTGATATTCATCATACTGGGACAGAATCCATGCAGGTACATAATCGAACTCACCATCTTTCTCGCCTTTTTTCAGGTAGTATGTAAGTTCCATTCCGTTAAACTCAATCTTCTTATAATTAGATGGATATTTGCTGTAATACTCAGGAACCGTTTCATCCAGCTTTGCAAGCAGGTCTTTATAGGAGAGAATCTCTGCTGCCTGTGGTTCTCCGTCTGCCTCCAGATATTCGCACCAGTTTGCTCCATTAATACCGTTAGAATCTATACTAACCGAACATTCTTCCGTCGGAATATCAATAGAAGCATTATCCTGCTGAAGATTTTCAACATTCCATGCATTTACAGTAGCAGTTGGCTGATTGTTGATCGCCCTTGAATATATAAATGTATAACCATCTACTTCAGTTTCTAAATTATTGCCATCATTATCATAATAAACCCAGCAAAGTGCTGATGTCTTCTTTAATGATGCATCTGTGCATCCAACCTTTGCCAGGAAATCATCTGCCATCTGTCTGGCTTCATCTTCTGAGAATGTGCACTTATTCATGTTTGCATCTACAGAGCCTGCATCGTCACTTTCATACTGCATATAATCATCAAGAGTTGTGGAATAGCAGCCGTTTGCCCCATCCTTTGGACGATAGGTTAAGGTATCTCCGGTAAAATATAATAAATATCCGGTAGAACCATTATCTTCATCCGGTGTTGAAATTGTAAATTTCTGATCTCCGATCGATCCGATAAATGCATCACCTGAATAATCGCCGGCTGCCGGATATTCATCCGGTGCAGTCTGCATTTCCGTCTTCAGATCTTCAATCCATGTATCATAGTATGATACCATATCTGTATCAGAACTATTTTTCTTCTTTTCATTCTCATACATGTCGATTTCTTCCTGAATATCTGATTTGGTACGTTTCTCATAATCATACTCATAGATACCCTTATCTTTATCAAATACAGCCTCCACTGTCTGCTTCTTATCATCATTTGTCGTGGTTTTCTTCTTGCAAGGTGCAACATACAGATCTCCTGTATCCGGTACGATCACCTCTTCTGCATCAATGGCAATCTTCTGAATACCGGAATCACCTGTTGCGATCTGTGTATCACAGCTCTCAGGAATACCATATTTACCCTGAAGACTTCCGCTGTCTGCGTTGCTTCCACTTCCAGATCCTCCATTTCCGTCTACATCATAATCCACATCTTTCTTTCCGCATCCGGTTGCTGCTGTGCTGACTGCCAGCATACCGACCAAGAGCATAGCTGCCATTTTCTTACGATATGTACGAAATCCCACTTTATTATTTTTTTTGTTCTGCATATAAGTACCTCCTCTTTTCTTCTCTCATTATTATAGCTTCTGGATCATATCCAGTAAATGATTAATTTATAAATGTATTTACCGAGTCATTTCATTACTTTTCAGCTGTGTCACCGGTTGTGTCATCGGTTGTGTCATCTGTTGTATCGGAAGAAGCATCTGTTGTATCCTCTGATGAATCAGTATCTCCGACAGAGGTTATCGATGAATCTCCTTCATCGGAGACATCTCTTGCAATCGTATCAGTATCATAATTCTGATATGTTCCAAGTGACTTAGACAGTTCCAGAAGGTCGATCACTGATCCGTCGGTAGCATCTAAAACCACCATCTGATCCGGATAGTCTGCATTATTTGATTCATCTGCCATATCTTCGTACTGGGTCAATATCCATGCCGGCACATATTTGAATACTCCGTCTTCATCAGTCTTTTCCAGATAATAAGCAAGCTTCATGTCATTGAATTCAACCTTCTTATATCTGGTTGGATAAGTTGTATAATACTCCGCAATATTTGTATTTGCTTTCTTTAGAAGCTCATCAAATGATAACAGATCCTTACTCTCCGTCTTATCTGTAATCTCAAAATAATTTACCCAGTTTGCAGATATAACACCATTTGAGTCAACGTATACTTCACACTTTTCTGATGGAATACTTACAGAGGCATCATCCTGCATAAGATTATCAACATTCCATACTTCGGCAGATGCTGTCGGCTGATTATTGATCGATCTTGTATAGGAAAATACATATCCATCGACCTCTACTGAATCTGTATTACCATCTGCTCCATAATAATACCAGTAAAGATCCTGTGCCTTATTCAGTGTTACATCTGCCATACCGATCTTATTTACAAATTCATCTGCGATCGACTGTGCTTCATCTTTTGAGAATGTACATACATTTGTGGATGACATATCAACATCCGTCAGATCATCACCGGTATCCGGTGTGGAAAAATATACACCGCTGGCACCATCCTTTGGACGGTAAGTGATCAGTTGATCTTTCAGACCCATGGAACCGCTTGCCCCTCCCTGATCATCTACATTAACTAGGAATTTTCTACCACCGATTTCTCCCAGAAATTCAGTACCGGAATAATCATCAGCTGCCGGATATTCATCCGGAGCCTTCTGAAGCTGATCTTTTAAACCATCGATCATGGAATCATACCAGGTTGAGCCGGAAGTATCTCCATTCGCTGCAGAATTCTTCTTCTCCTTTTCGTACTGATCGATCTGTTCCTGAATATCTGCTTTTGTCATATTATCATAATCAAATGCATAGATACCTTTATCTTTTTCAACAAGCGATTCTACAAGTTGCTTTTTTGCATCATTTGAAATTTCTTTTTTCTTTGCATATACGATTGGAAGATCCATTGTACTTGGAACTGATACCTCATCTGCTTCGATCGCAAGCTTGCTCAAGCCACTGTCGCCTGTCTCAAGTGTCATATCACAGGATTCCGGAATTCCGTATTTATCCTGAAGACTTCCACTGTCTGCGCTTCCTCCATTTCCTGATCCACCATCTACACTGTAATCTATATTCTTCTTTCCACAGCCTGTAAGTGTACTTCCTGCAACCAGAACTCCTGCTACGGCAAGTGCTGCCATCTTTTTATAATGCAGCTTTCTGTTTACCTGTGTTTTCTTAATACCTGCTGTGTCTTTTCTTATTTTTTTCAAAATAATTACCTCCTGCTGTGATCCTGCATTCTAACAAACAAAATTAATATATTTTTTCAGCGCTGTAAAAATATTAACACAAACCATCGATTTTGTTCATTAATACGGGTCTATTTTTTTATTAAACTTTCTTAAGCTTTCTTTTCATTTTTCCCGACATATTAAATGTACATGACCACTACATATTTTATGCAATATAGTTGCATCCTTTTTGCATCCTTTTTCTACAATTTCTTGTATTTCTATATTGCATTTTTTCTTTTTATGTTATAGTATGTGCGATGAGAAAGAATAAAGAGGTGTCATTCCAATGAATATTACCATGTTAAAAAGTAAGATCCACAGAGCAGTTGTTACACAGGCTGAACTGAATTATGTCGGCAGTATCACGGTAGACTCTGAGCTTTTGAAGGAAGCAGGAATTCTTGAATATGAAATGGTGCAGATTGTTGATATTGAAAATGGAAATCGTTTTGAGACATACACGATTGCCGGAGAACCGGGATCCGGTGTTATGTGTTTAAATGGTGCCGCTGCCAGACAGGTTCAGGTAGGCGACCATATCATTCTGATGTGTTATGCTTCTATGACACCTGAAGAAGCCAAAGAATACCGACCAACGGTGGTCTTTGTAAATGAAGACAATTCCATCTCCCGTATCACCAGCTATGAAAAGCATGGCGAGATAGGCTAGATAATAAAGCAAAAAGAAAGAGACAGTACCTAACGGCAATGTCTCTTTCTTTTTAATTTACGATATGAACAATCGCTTTTCTATTTTTCTTCTTTATTTACTATCCGCAGGACTCTGGCCAGGTTGCTGACTACGACTGCATTTGGTAATACATTCTTGGTTACAACTCTTTCCCATTCCATTCCTGTTTCATCTCTTGAGAATCTGCTTTATCTGATGATATATCTTGACTATTAGCCTTCTGATCATATATCTTTGTATTTACGTCATAGGAATTTGATGCATAGCCCTGTTCATCCGCATTATAGCCATTCGAATAATAGTCCTGCCCATTTGCCTCGTAGCCATTCGGATAATAACCTTGCGTATTTGCTTCGTAACCGCTCGGATAATAGCCCTGCTCATCCGTTTCGTAGCCATTTGGGTAATAGCTTTGCGCATTTCCCACATAGCCATCCGGGTAATAGTTTTGCGTATTTGCCGCATAGCCATCCGGGTAATAGTTTTGCGCATTCGGATAATAGCCTTGTGTATATAGCTGCTGCATGTTCTGAGCATTTACAGGCTGTATATATTCTCCGCTTTCCGACTGCTGATTTTCTGATGTAGTTTTTTTCTGCTTCTTCTGTTCTCTGGCAATCTTCTTCTCATTTTTCTTCTCGGCTTTCTTCGCCAGACGTTCTTCTCTGTGTTTTACCCTGTATGCCCGAACGATCAGAATATATACGATCCATAAGATAAGCAGGGAAACGATCGCAATTCCGGCATATAACTGCCACCGATGATAGGATGTAGCATAACGGTAGCCAAGCTCACTGTCAAGTGTTAACAGTTTATCTCCTGATACCTGTATTGTCAGATAGATGCTGTAACCGATCACACCCGCACCTGCAAGTGTAAGAAGGATCTGAATAATAGTATATACGATCATGACTGCTTCCTCCTTTTCCTGCCCTTTACGAATACAATGATATAAAGGATCAACAATACGAGAAACAAGCCGCCAAGTGCGATATATTCAAATATCCGCTTCACTGTTTTTCCTGATTCATAGGTGACTGTCGCTGAATATACCGACTGATTTCCCACAGCATCTTCGGCAATTAATGTTATCGTATTCTCACCGCCTGACAGCGTTATCTTCTTGTTAAAATAGTTCTGTGTCAGTTCAACAGGTTCTCCGTTTAATGTAAGAACTGCACCGGCTTCCGTATATCCATTCAGATAGATGCTGCCTTCCGTTACTACTTTTCCGTTTATGTCTTCGGATACAGATAATTGCGGTGGAATCGTATCTACATAGATATCTTTTGAAAATTCGGCCGCATTTCCTGTTCCGTCTGTTACTACAAATGAAACTGTGTTATCACCATCTTCCAGATTCACACGATACATGCCGGATTCTTTTTCTCCCTCCAGAATTTTCTGTTCTCCCAGATATGCATCAAATGTGCTGTTAGTATCTAATGTCACCGTTGCATTTATGAAACTGTTTTTTGTCATATCCGAATCCGTATCAAAGGCTACATCTGCCGATACTTTTACTGCAGAATCTGCAGTGATCAGATCATACATACAGCTCTCATTTGCTCTCACAACTGCCAGATATACTTTGGATGCATCTTCTGCATAATCTCCATAATAAGCATCTGTCGCTCCAACAGCTTCTTCCTTTATCAGATTATGAGCCTCGTCCCATACAAGCACTGTATAAGCTTCATCCTCTGCTGCATTCCATGAAATGTAATAACCATCGTTATAGGTTCCGCCTTTTACACCGTCTACCTTCTGTGAATCATTCGGATTCTGATAGCTGACAAATCCGTCACTGTACGCCCGCTGATAGATTCCATCCACAGATACACGGATATAAAAATGATACTCACCACTTGAAAGGCTGTCCAGATCAAAGGAAACAGTACCCTTCTTATCCATATATTCACTGTAAACACAAGTTCCGTCAAATCCCTCAGAGTCTGTATCTGCAAATATTTCTACATAGATCTCATCCGGGCTGTCTGTGATCTTATAGTCTGCTGTTACACTTCCATCTGTATTCTGTGTTACCGCAAATTTGCTGATCACTAAAGAATTCGGAAGTTCACCAACTGTTACATCTACAGTTCCCATATTGTCACCTGCCACCTTAACTGTCCAGGTTCCTTCTTCTCCTTTTCCTACATTAACGATTGCTTCACCATTTGACTCGTATACCTGATCCGGTGTCTTATCCTTACTGTAGACTTTACCGGATGGTGACGTCAGCGTTACAGTTCCTGCCTGTTCATAATTTTCCCACGTCACATAAAAGACTGCTTCTGTATATTCATAATCCAGATCGATCGTTACCTCTGTCTCCGCTGCATGAACCGGAAGTATCAGACAGCCAACTGCAATAGTCACCATTAACAGCCATATACATATTTTACTTACTATTCTTGTCTCTCTTTTCATATGCTTCTGTTACCCCCTTAGTTGGATGATGCATGAACTTTATCCCACAGGAAGAGTTCTCCATTATCTTCATACCAGATAGATGCTTCTTTCTCTTTGCCGTTATTCCCACTGTAATTCAATGTTACCTTGGCTTTATTAAAATCCCAATCCCAGTCAACGGCAAGCTTCGATGCTCCCTTTGCATGAACATTAGCAGGTGCCATATCCACGTTACCATTTACACCAAGCTTGATATATCCACCGGTCAGATTGCCACCAAGATTTGCATCAGCACTTCCGTTTACCTCACAGCCAAAGCCTGAGATTCCAAGTTCTACAGAAGCAGATACATCCAGACCATCTTTATTTATCTTTGCTGCTGCCTTCGCCTTTTCTGATCCAAGCAGTGACAGATCAGCCGAGATTGTAAATTCTGGATCACTGAAATTAATCTCTACCTTACCATTTGCTTCACCGATCTCACCCCATGACTTGAACTTCTTCATCAGAGCATTATTGCCGTTAAACGAAGCAAACAGGTTGATATCTGCACCCGCAGTTCCTGCAAGTATAATGTCCTGCTTATTATATAAAGTATTATCAAGACCGGTACCGATAATATTATATGTTTTCTCCGGGATCACTGATTCGTACAGATTTAAGGCGATCGTACTCATACCCTGCAATTCTCCGCCAACCTGATTGATGTCAATGACTTTATAAACCGTTATTCCCGGATCTAATGCTGCTCCAATCGTTACTTTATCCGGCAGCCAGTAATAGGAAGAAAACGAGCCGTCAAATCCGGCAATCCGACTGTCAAAGAATCCCGGTATGGATGTTGCCAGATCAATCTTTCCACCAATCTTCCAATACTCGTAATCAGGATCCAGGGAATTTAATTTTAGTGACAATTCATTGATCCCAAAGGTTCCAAAATTAATCTTATCATCTACAGATAATGTTACTTCTCCACCAAACTGAATGCCATCCGGTGTGATCGCCATTGATAAGGATCCATCTAAGCCTCCAAAGAATTCTTTTGCTCCAAACTGCTTTAAGCTGCTCCGTTTCGTGACAGGCTCCGACTCCTTATTCGCTCCGGTTTTATGTTGAAGTGATTTCTTTGTTGAATCAATAATTTCATCCAGCCGGAATGATGAAATATCTACCTGTAACCGGTTACTGTGCAGATTTACCTCTGCAACATCGATATCCATGATAAACGGCACGGAAAGATTCAGACTGGCAATCGTCTGATCAAATGATATATCAGATCCGCTGACCGTTACATAATATCCATTTTGCCCAATTACATAATCTTTATTTCCCATAACAAGACCGGCGAAGCTGCCATTGGCCTGTTCCATCTCTGCGTAACTGACATAGAGTTTTCCATCTCCCTGAACCTTACCGGAATCACCGACCTTGATCGTCTTATTTGCCACAAGGGAAAGATCCGGATCCATGTCGTCCACAATGATCTCCATATCACCTGAGCTGTGAACAAATCCGTTAATCATGACATTTCCACTGGCCGCCAGGCGATCATCTGCTGTCTGACCAATGGCATCTGCCGTGATCGTCATATCACCAAGTCGGATCGAGGTTGTTGTTCCTGCTTTGAATACCTTAAACAGAGATTTTCCTACAACAAGACGACCATCTGTTGTCTTTACTTTGACATCATAGATACCGGCAGTCAGTTCACCATTTAACTTTCCTGTAAGGTTCGTTTTATCTGTTACCTGTATATCGGTTAATGCCAGATTGCCAACTGTCACACTTGCAACATCAGAAAATCCTCCGCCATTTACAGTCAAGATAATACCATTCTGTACATCCTTTACAGATACATTTCCCGGCGTTACCGAAGATACTCCGAGTGTATTCTCATCTACCTTCCGGATAAATCCTGCATCATCTGAATCCTCCGGTTTATTCTCTTCTTTCAAATAATAATTCTTTGTCGCTGTTGCATTATATTCTGCGATATCAACAGTAAGGAATCTAGGATCTACATCCGGATTCTTTGTTACCGTATATGATATGCTGTAATTATTTACGATATATTTCTGAAGATACAGATAGATATCCGATAGCTCCGTAGATGCAGATGCCTTTACGAATTTACCACCGGTTACTTCTGCGATTGCCTGCATATATGCGTCATCACATTCGCCAAATCCAACCGTATATACACTGATTCCAAGTTTTGCTGCTCGGTCAGTTGCAGCCTGCATATCTTCTTCCGAACCTCCGTCCTGTCCGTCAGACATCAGGATAACTGCTCTGCTGCCTTTTTCCGCTTCCAGATTATCAAGTGCAAGATTTAGACCGGCAGATATGTTGGTTCCACCACCATCTGAAATAGCTGCTATAGAGTTCTTCAGCGTTCCGCTTCTGGATGTCAACGATTGCTCCAGATATGCCTCATTATCATATGAAACAATCATCATTTTCTCTGAGGTTATATGCTCTACCGCTTCTGTTGCGGCCTGCTTTGCGTTTGCGATCGCCGCACCTTCCATACTGCCGCTCTTATCCATTACGATACCGATACTGACAGCTTCACTCTCTGCCCCGCTGTTCAGTGTAAAATCCGTGATCTCATACTGCGTATCGATCACCGTAAAATCTTCCTTTGTAAACTGATCTGCCAGTTCTTCTTTGGAGTCCTTTGTTCCATTGATATTAATGTATGCCTGAATGGATGGATATGCCGAAGTATCGATACGGCTGATATGAATGTTGATCCTATCGTATTTTAATGTGGTTGCAACGTACGAATTAAATGAACCATTTATGGTTTCTTCCGATACAGGAACAACCTGACTGCTCTGTTTATCTACCATATCGTTAACGGCAGCATTCAGCTCTGCATTATAACTGTCATCGGAGATCTGATTGTACTGTGTCACAACTTCATCAATTGCATCTTTTAATAATGATGAATCACTGATCTTGGCACTGTTATCAATGACATTATGCAGATGCTCGTTTGCCGTATCTCTGTCATCCATTGCCAGATACAATTTGGACAACTGCAGTTCGTAAAATCCTGTATCGTCTCCACGATATGGCTCCTGTACAAGAACATAATTAACTGCACGCTTGATCGGTACATAACTTGCATCCTTATAATAGGAATCCGCTTCCTCCAGCAATTCATTTATCTCATCTGCATGTGCTCCGTCATAACCTTCATCATCGATCAGCTTCTGTGCCTTCTCTTTCGCGCGCTCCGCCTTCTTCACCAGACTCTTGATCTCATCATCCTTCATATCGAATGAGTCTTCCGTATAGTTCTGATCTCTGGTATTTCGATATACTTCTTCGACAATTACATCCGTATATATAACCGTATTCTCCGGGCTTTTAAAATTCTTGTTCAGCTCGGAGGCTATATCCTTTGCCTTATCAAAATCATTCTGATATACATAATAACCGATCTCCCGCCGGAGTACTTCTTCTGTCTCACCATATGTATGCTTCAGATCCCTGATATCATCCTCTGTAAGATCAGCAACTGCCACGCCATGGATCTTATTGTCAAGCTCATACGCTTCTTCAAACTCCCGCTGTTCTTTTCTGGTAAAATCAAGATCTTCGATATAGGCAGTCAGTGAATCTGTCAGTGTTTCATTTGATGCATTACCCGTGTCATCTGACTCCCCACTCCATGCAGTCTCCTGCACGCCATCTTCTTTTTCCAGATCTGACAGATAAGATTCATAATCTGTATATGCCTTTTCTCCTCCGGAGATCATTCCTAGTTTCCCGGAGCAATAGTCATCAAGAGCCATCAGATATGCCTTTCCTGCCTTACTGATCCCGTTTTGTTCTGATAACTCCTGAAGTTTAAAATGGCCATTAATATAATCTCCGTTCATGACATCACATGCCACACTGAGCAGTTCTTTTTCTTCAAAAGAACCTGCAATGTCGTCAAGAAGGATTGCCGCCTGATCGATATTGCCCTCTTTCATATAACAATACGCCATATAGATATTCTGATCATTTGTATCTGCGTCCGTAAAATATGCCCGGACGCCAAGAAAGGTAGTCCCGGCAAAAGCCAGAACTACCCCTATCGTGAGCAGCCATTCCGGGACATTTCTCTTTGTCTTAAAGATGAAATGTCCGCATATATCAACGACTGTAAAAAACAGAAAGATAATTGCTATCTTCAGTAAAATATTTAATTCCAAATTTTGCCCTCCCTTAAATATCTGAATCTGATCTGTTTTAAATGAAGACCATTTTTACCGACATTCAGACGCATAACTGAAAATCTGGTATGCAGATCAAATTCTTTTTTGATAACCATGTCTTCCCCATTTGTTCCATGGAATGTGAAACTGAGGCTCGGTATATTGGTATAATACAACGTACATGGCATTTGGGCAAGTTCTGAGAGATCGGAACTTCCGATCAGTTCGATCTCATAAATTCCTTTTTTTTGTACATCAAACGGAAGTACATAATTTACACCGGCTTTCGACTCCTTGGTATCAAGTCGTAATTCATAGTCGCCATCTAATCTGACAAATTCAACCTCTGACAGATCAACATCATCCGGTTCCGCCGGACGATTGATGATCGATACCTCTGTCGGGCAGCCCATTGCTCTGCGCATTGCTTCTGTATCAAGTACAAAGCCACAGATGTTCGCTGCATTTCTCTGAAGCTCCGCGCGCTTCAGCCGTCCATCTACGAGTGCTGCGACTGTATTGTCTCCGCTGGCATTTGTTGATCCATCCGGACATACCATATAGATATCATTCTGCGCACGTGCCATTGCCGCAAAATTAATCTTATCCGGCTCCTGTCCACGCTCATTGATGGATGCCCACCAGTCAGTCATGACGATACCTTTAAATCCCCATTCTTCTCTGAGGATTGTCGTACAGAGATCATAATTTCCGGCTGTCCATACTCCGTTTACCGGTCCGTATGTCGTCATAATCGCATCGCAGACACCACTTTTTACGATCATCTCAAAGCCTTTCAGATAGATCTCCCGAAGTGCACGTTCTGATACAACAGGATCTGCAAAATGTCGTCTCATCTCCTGATTATTTGCACAGAAATGCTTCGCTGCCCCTGTTACACCTGCTGCATGCAGACCTTCTAACACCGCACCGGCAAAGCATCCTGTCACATATGGGTCTTCCGAGAAATATTCAAAGTTTCTTCCATTTAACGGATGACGGTGAATATTCATACCGGGTCCCAGTAAACAGTCAACCCTCTGTGAGATCATCTCATAACCAGTACAGGTGTAAAGCTCTTTTACAAGCTCTGTATTAAATGTACATCCGATGATTGTTCCGTTTGGCAAACTGAATGCTTTCACGCCACAGTCTAACCGCATACCGGACGGTCCATCACTGCAACATACCGAAGGGATTCCATGACGGTTGATCAGTGACTTGGATACACCGCCAAATGCTGCTGCCGTTCCCGGTGTTACAAGTGAACTTCCCATGCCTTCTCCTCGAATGATACAAGTAAGGTCATCGTCTGTCAATTCTGAAATAAATTTATCCATTCCGATCGAACCATCTGCCACATCGGATAATGTATGAGTACCCATCGTCTGACGGATCTCCTGTGGAAGATGATCCTGTCTTCTTTGCTTCTCGTTTGATGCATGCTGTGGTGCTGCTTCCATCATGACCTGATATCCGTTCTCTGTCTCTGCTGCCTTCATTCTGTCAAATGCTTCTACCGGAGCAAGTGCAGAGCAAAGCTGTTCGATCACAAGATCATCTGCAAGCTCAAACGTGCCTGCACATTCTGCACTTCTGACATTTCCGCCGGCAAATACATGATATGTGCCTGCTTCTAATACAAATGCATAAGCATGTCCTGTAATACCGGAGTCGTCATAGGAAGCAAAGCGGCTGTATGGAACGGTAATATCCAGTTCTTCTGATTCACCCGGTGCAAGCTCCTTCGTCTTTGCAAATCCGACAAGAACCTTATCTGCTTTTCCAAGCTTACCCTGCGGAGCTTCCGCATAGACCTGAACAACATCTTTTCCTTTCTTTAAACCGACATTTGAAACAGTTACATGAAGTGTAAACTGCTGTTTCTCCGGCTCATTTGCAAATACAACGACTGCCTTTTCAAATGTTGTGTAGGACAGACCATATCCAAACGGATATCTGACGCTGTCCTTTGCGAAAGTCTCAAAATAACGATATCCGACATAGATATCTTCACTGTAATAATTCTTATCCGGATCACCAAAATATGGTGTAGAAGGATAATCAGCAACTTTATATGCGATCGTGTCTGTCAGATGACCGGATGGTGAAACAGCTCCTGTTAACACATCTGCCGTTCCAAGTCCACCGACCATGCCGCCCTGCCATACATACATAACGGCTTCCGGCTGGTAACGGTCTGTAAAACTCATATCGAGCAGGCCGCCGACATTTAATAAAACTATCATCTTATCAAAGTTCTTTCTTACTTTTGTGAGCAGATCTTCTTCCACATCTGTAAGCTGATAAGAGCCCTTGGTATCACTTGCATCCTTATCCTCGCCTGCTGTACGTCCGATGATCACGATAGCTGTCTCTGATCGCTTGCCGGCTGCCTCCACAACCTCATCGGTCAGCTCCATTTCTTCCTGACACCACGGTTCATTTCCCCAGCCTTCGCCTTCATTAAATGGATGTGTCTTTTCCCAGTCCTGATAGATCCTGATCAACTTCTCATCCAGGATGACCTGACCACTCTCACGCAGACCATCTACGATTCCATAGACCTTTGATACATTTACCATTCCTCCTGAACCGGTTCCGCTCTTATAATAGTGGTTCTGGATTCTTCCAAATACTGCCACCTTCTCATCTTTTACAAGCGGAAGTGCCTGATCTTTATTCTCAAGCAGAACACAACCTTCTGCTACTGTCTGTCTTGCAAGTGCTACATACTGATCCCAATCCAATACTACCTGATTCTTCATATCCATCATACTCCTTTTCCTGATTTTATCCGTTTGTTTTATCTCATTTATATAGTTACGTCCTTTTTT